>JACCDW011488296.1_pt1 | contig 14731 bp, 13 predicted proteins | sample 7449781 | NCBI WGS metagenome assembly JACCDW01 (sample SAMN15323449, study PRJNA562643) | freshwater metagenome | isolation source: river surface water | place: USA:Blue River Watershed | collected 2017-08-18
ACCGGAACCGGTTGGTTTGCTGTGAAAGCCCAAATCCATGCAGGGGGTCGCGGCAAAGGCGGAGGTGTGAAATTGGCCAAGAACCTCGACGAAGTTCGCGAAAAGGCGCAAGCCATCTTGGGCATGCAGCTCATCACTCCCCAAACGCCTCCAGAAGGCAAAAAGGTACACCAGGTATACATCGCGGAAGACGTGTATTACCCCGGTCCCAGCGAAACGAAAGAATTTTACATTTCCGTCCTGCTGGACCGCCAAAAGGGCGTGAATACAGTTGTTTACAGCACTGAAGGTGGTATGGACATTGAAGAGGTGGCCGAGCACACGCCCGAGCGCATTTTCAAAGAGACGGTAGATCCTTCCGTGGGTCTTCAGCCGTTTCAAGCCCGCAAAATCGCAACGCACTTGGGTTGCACCGGAGGGGCGTTCAAGGAAATGGTCGCTTTTGTTCAAAATTTGTACACGGCCTACGTTTCCATCGACGCTTCCTTGTTTGAAATCAACCCCGTTCTGAAAACATCGGACGACAAAATCATTGCGGTAGATGCCAAGGTTTCCCTGGATGGCAACGCCTTGTTCCGCCACCCCGAGATTGCCGCCATGCGCGACCTTCGCGAGGAAGACCCCACGGAAGTGGAAGCCGGAGAAGCGGGATTGAACTTTGTAAAGCTCGACGGCAACGTGGGCTGCATGGTGAATGGAGCTGGTCTGGCGATGGCCACCATGGACATCATTAAAATGGCCGGTGGAAGCCCCGCCAACTTCTTGGATGTAGGAGGTACAGCCGACGCCAAGCGCGTGGAAACCGCCTTCCGCATCATCTTGCGCGACCAAAACGTAAAGGCCATTTTGGTCAATATTTTTGGAGGAATTGTTCGGTGCGACCGCGTGGCACAAGGCATTGTGGATGCCTACCGTTCCATCGGGGAAATCCCTGTTCCCATCATTGTTCGTTTGCAAGGAACCAACGCAGAGGAGGCCAAGGCTTTGATTGACTCCAGCGGCTTGAAAGTGTATTCTGCCATTGCTTTGAAAGAGGCGGCTGATTTGGTGCAGTCCTTGGTTAAATAATTTCGCTAAATCGCTAAGCGGTGGGTACCTTGGAATTACTTTCTTCGGTACTCACCGTTTTTTTTGTGGTCGCCCTTGCGAACCAAAAGGGGTATGCTTGGCCGGCAGGAATTGCGGGGACGTTGCTGGCTATCTGGCCGTACTACAAAGTAGGATTGGTTGCCGAGGCATTGCTGCAGGCAGTTTACGCAGCAGTAGGAGCAGCGGGTTGGTGGCAATGGAACCGTGCTCGGGGGACCGCGCGGGAATCTCTTCCAGGTCCAACCTGGCTGTCTGGCCCACAGCGAATTCGTTATGCTGGACTATTTCTGGCCCTTTGGGCTTTGGTGGGGGTATTGCTAGCTTCTTGGAGCAGCATGCCCTGGCTCGATACCGCGCTTTTTGCGGCAGGTACGTGGGCCACATGGCTGGATGCCAATCGAAAAATGGATGCTTGGATTATATGGATAGGAGCTAACGCGGTTAGCGTCTGGACAGCATGGGAAAGAGGGCTTTATGCTTTCGTGGGGCTCTATGCGCTCTTGGCGCTCCTAAGCTTATATGGATTAATCAAATGGGCCAATCCAAGTTATTCATCCACAATCGAAAAGAATTAAAAGCGTCTGCGTCAATACCGTGGCCCAACCAGGGAAAGCGGTGGTATTCTAGATTGATTTTTGTGGCTTTTTTCAGATGATCGTAGGTGGCATCTGGCCAAGCAATGGGGATGACTTGGTCCTGTTCTCCGTGGGACGCCCAGACCGGCGGGCAGGAGGAAGGCAAGTGGGATGCATTTAAATCCCGATTCCAGTATCCTGAGAAAGCTGCAACCGCTTGAACGGCTTCAGGTTGATGCAAAAGGACGGAAAGCGAGAGGATAGATCCTTGTGAAAAGCCCACCAAGACCGGTTTGTGCAGGTTTTGCCCAACGCAATCTCCCATTTTAGAAAGAAACCGAAGCACTTGATTCCGGGAAGAATGCCCTTGTTCTGTATTCGACCAACGCTCGCGGGGTTGGGTGAAATCGATGGAAAACCAAGCATAACCGCCCTGATCCAAAGCCAATGGAGCCCGCAAGGAGAATACGGCACTGTTGGCTGGGAGCATCTTTTCAAAAGCAAACAAATCCTGCTCGTTGCTGCCGTAGCCATGCAGTAATACAAAGCAGGGCACCTTTTTTTCAGAAACCGGAGCCTGAGGGCCCCGATACAAAAAAGAAAGTCCTTCTAATTCCATGGCACAATGTCCCATGTTGAATCGGGGAGAAGACGAACAGCGTGTACGAATTGACCCGGGTTTCGGGTAGAACCCGTCCATTCCTCGGGGGAGACCATGCGGAGGACGTATTCATCATCGGTTTGATAAAGAAAGTAAACCTGCAGCATAACCGGTTTGAATCCCATTCGAGCTTGATAAATCCAGGACGCAAGCTCTTTTCGACGTTGAATGGCAGTAGCCTGGCTGGCCAGGAGTTCCATTTGGCTCCGAATCTGTTCCATCTGAACATCGGTTTGCCACGACATCGCATTTTGGCCCTGAATGGCTAGAGCTCCAGCGTCTGTTGGGACAATTGGCGGGCTTCCGACGTGATGGGCATAGGGAAGGAGCCCAGGCTTTTCTGCGGTCTTATCGGCATCGATGGGATTAACAAAATCGGAGGAACTCACAAGGCAAAGGTAGAATTTCCGGCGTTCTCGGTTGAGGGGAACACTCCGAATAGTTGTTCTGCTGCATGAAAGCGAAAAGCAAAAATCTCCTCCAATTTGGGTCTAACCAGCCAGGGGTGCACCAGGTCACCAAGAGGGCCAAAGGGGATGAGGTACGAAACACGGTCTTTCATAGCTACTCCGCCGGGAATAGCTTCAAAGAAATGCTCGTGGTGCCAAATGGAATAAGGACCAACCCTTTGTTCATCAACAAAATACGAGAAGTCCCGTACATGGGTAATTTCGGTTGTCCAATTCATTGGGATCCCGAAGAGTGGGCGAACTTTGTAGTGAATGAACAGCCCTGGGTACATCTTTTCGGGGATTTCTCCCTGAACATCAAAACCCATGTAGGTGGGTGTTATTTTTTTCAAATTCGCCGGACTGGAGAAAAAATCCCATGCCTCTTCCAATGAAATGGGAAGATTTTGTGTGCGTTCCAAGGTGTATACCATAGATTTTTAACCCCAGAGCCCCGCGAAATGTTCTTGCTATCGCACAGAATAGCCTAAATAGGACCCCGTGAACTCATTGGAGGGTGCGAACTTCGCGCCAAAGGACTTCACCCTTCTTCCCCAAATATTTTACTTCGAGTTGGTTGTTTGGATTTAACTCCAACCACCCAAAAGAAAAAGCGGTTACGACACTTTCTGGATCCAGGCATTGGTTTTCCTGCACTTCTTTTGCCGTTGGAGCAAATAACTTGGAAGACAGTGCCGACGACGTGTATTCTACGAGTTCTTTCCCTGAAGGCATCAAAAGGCGATTGGTTTCTGAATGGTGACGGTCTCCAGTGAGCAAGACGATATTCTTCTGTTTTGACGATTCCAAAACGGCCAAAAATTCTTCTCTTTCTGGGTAGCGCACATAATTCTCAAAGACCGGTGCTGTATTCAATGCTTGAGACCCGAGAGCAATGAGGACCAGACGGGCGTCCGAATGAACAATCAAAAGATCTTCTAGCCATTTCAGTTGGCTGCCTCCAAGAATTTGGGTTCCTACAGGACCGCGATGCGAACGATCGTCTAAGCCAATCATTAACACACTACCAGCTCGTTTTGACCAACGCACGTCTCCATAGCGCTTGAGGTCAATGGGGGTGTCCTTCCAAAGTTGGCTAAATATCAGTTGGCTTTGCTCTTTATAAAGGAAGCTGCTGTCCGCATCGTTGGGACCGAAATCGTGGTCGTCCCAAATGGCCCATTGCGGTATACTTGAGCGGAATTGAGCAACTTCCGGGTGGGAAAATCGACCAAAGGCCGCCGATTTCATCTTCTTGGGGCTGATTAAGTCCGAGTTCGTGTAATAAAAGTTATCTCCCAACCACAGAAAGGCATCCATAGACGGTTGGTTTTGGATAGTATTAAAAATGCTATCGGAACGCTCCCCCTGGTAATCTGCGCATGATCCAAATCCCAGACGAAAGTTCGTCTGAGACCATCCCGCAGTTGAAACAACCCCTAGGAATACGCAAAACAGAACCCCCTTTTTCATAGGTGCAAATTAGGAAGGAGTGGTTAAGTTTGTACCCACCATGGCCATTCTTGATCATTTCTTAAACACGGCACGCTACCACTCTTGGGAACAGTGGGTAAACCGGTTATCGACTGTGCCGGCTGAGTGGAAAAGATCCCAAATTGGCACCAGCGTTGAGGGTCGGCCTCTTTGGGTCTTTTACCTGGGAGATGGACCGGTTACCCACCTGGCATGGGCGCAAATGCACGGCAACGAACCCACTGCAACTTGGTCGCTTTTGGAAATCATGAACCGTGTAAAGTCTTTGCCTTCTGGCCAATGTTGGGCGCTTTTTCCGGTTGTTAATCCGGACGGTGCCCACCGGTTTGAAAGATTGAATGCGAACGGAATAGACCTGAATCGGGACGCCAAGGAACTGACCCAACCTGAGTCAAGAGCACTTTGGAATTGGATCCAATCTGAAAAACCGCAATCGGCTTTTAATCTCCACGACCAACGATCTTGGTTTGGAATCCCAAAATCCGCTCATCCGGCCACATTTTCTGTTTTGTCCGCTCGTGCAAATTCAGAAGGAGTCGACACCCCCGCAACCCAACAGGCACGCGGAATCGCTGGTGCATTGGCGCTATGGTTCGATCAGAACACGAAACTTCCAACCACTACGTTTGACGACGCCTTTTATCCGGGTGCCTTTGGCGAAAATGTTCAAGCCTCTGGCATACCCGTGGTGTTGGTGGAGTCCGGAAGCCATCCGAGTGGTTACAACCGAAGCCAACAGGCCCGGTGGTTAACGGATGCGCTTATTCACACTTGGAGCACCGGTCTAACCAACGAAGTCCATTACAAGAGTCTCAAGCAAGCCGAAACGGGGAGATATGACTTGGTCGTACGCAACTGGCCTATTTCGGATTCTGTAAATACAAATGTGGCATTCACCGCTGTAGAAATAGTGGAGGAGGGAGTGTCGTACCTCTTCTGGGAAGTCGCTGAAATAGGAGCAATAACCGACGAAGTCGCACCGTTTGTTTCGGATTATTCCGGGAGTAGTATTCATCCGATCTCCGTGGGAGATCGGATGAATCATCTCCCTATCTCTCAATGAATCTCAGGGGTTGGCTTTTTAAATGTCTGCACCTCGTCCGCTACAATTTCAGCACTGTAGCGCTTGATATCTTGGGCGTCGGTGTAGGTGCGGTGAATTAATTTCCCACTAAGCGCAAGTGCATCTCCTTTTTTTACTTGCGCACCTACATAATCGCCTAGCTTTCCCCAAAAGAGGACCGTGTGAAACTGGGTTTCATCTGCCCATTCCCCTTCGGCGTTCTTGTAGCGGTCGTGCGTGGCCACCTTTAGTTTGGCATTTGACCTTCCGGACTCAAAGGAACGAACCTCTGGATCATTAGCTGCATACCCAATTAGGGTTGCTCTGTTTTGCATGTTGCTCATGGCACATTAGATTTAGTTAGGTTGCAAAGATTTCCTGGTTTTTTGCCGATACACGGTTGAAAACGGATATACGTATTTATGACTATGTTCATCTTACAAGTATTTAATTAAATATTTAGTTTATTAAAATACTTTGAAATTTGTAAAATTTTTATTTGTTTTGAAGCCTTAACCTAAAAACAAAAAGCATGAATTTTCAAAAAAACCCCCACGCGGCACGTTGCATCTTTTGCCGCAAACCCATGACCGGAAGAGCAGATAAGAAATTCTGCGACGATGGGTGCAGAAACGCATTCCACAATATGAAAAGTGGAGAATCCTATAATGCGACCCGAAAAATCAATCGTTTACTACGAGGAAATTGGGTAATTCTCAACGATCTGATTGAGGTTGGGGAAGATCGAATCTCGCTGAATGAATTGGAGCGTTTCGGATTTGATTCTCGCTTTGTGACCTCCATGGAAGTCCGCGAAGATGGAACCCTGGTCTATGGGTTGTATGATTTTGAGTTCATAAAAGATGTCGAAGGAGTCATCCGTTTCCGGAGAGACCGTCGGTTTGATCCCAAAAACTACCGTTGATTAATGACCCGTTGAGCACGTAAAGGGGCTGTCCGTTGATGGATAGCCCCTTTTTTGATTCCAACGTACCTTAGTCCTATGGAAACGCCTCGTACGGTAGCTGTCATTGGGGGAGGTGCAGCGGGTTATTTTGCTGCCATCGCAGCAGCGGAAGCCCATCCTAATTGCCAAGTAGTTCTTTACGAGAAAAGTGGGGAAACTTTGGGAAAAGTCCGCATATCGGGAGGCGGAAGGTGCAACGTGACGCATGCCTGTTTTTCGCCCCAAGAACTGATAAGTTTTTACCCGCGAGGTGGGCAAGAGTTACTCGGTCCCTTTCACCGTTTCATGACCGGCGATACCTTGGAATGGTTTGCCGATCGTGGGGTGGAGTTAAAGATCGAATCGGACAATCGAATTTTCCCGGTTACCAACCAGTCCCAAACCATCATAGACTGCCTGGAAACTTTTGCCGAAAGGGCGGGAGTTTTGGTTAAAACAAGGCATGGAGTTCAGGCGCTTGATCCTTTGGATGGAGGTCGTTGGCGCGTTGTTTTTGACGAAGGCGGAGACCGGGAATTTGATGCGGTCTTATTGGCACCTGGTAGTTCCCGTAAAATGTGGGATATGATTCGAAAACTAGGGCATACTATTGTACCTCCGGTTCCGTCGCTGTTTACATTTGTTGTTAAAGATGCTCGCATTTCGGGTTTGGAAGGCATTTCGCTGGACCGAGTCCGTCTATCCATTCCCCAAGCGGGCTGGGAGTCAGAAGGTCCGTTCTTAATTACCCATGTAGGAATGAGTGGCCCTGCCGTTTTGCGGCTTTCGGCTTTTGCGGCAAGGTGGATGGCCGAAGTGGGGTATCGATTTTCTTTGGAAGTCAATTTTGTCCCCGATCACGAAGTGGATTCTTTGATGGACAGCCTCAATGGACTTCGCAAGTCATCGGAATTTCAAAGGAGAAAATTAACGACCAATCCGGTATTTGGTATTCCATTGCGCCTGTGGAAAAGTTTGTGCGTGGCAGCAAAAATTCCGGATTCGTTTACGTGGTCGGATGCGGGAAAGCCTCATTTAAGAAGGCTTTCCGAACAATTGACCCAGGCATCCTTTGCGGTAACGGGCAAGAATACATTCAAGGACGAGTTTGTTACAGCCGGGGGAGTTGAGTTGGCTGAAATTGACTTTAAGACGTTTGGAAGCAGGTTGTTGCCCAATCTTTATTTAGCGGGCGAGGTGCTGAATATCGACGCGGTTACAGGTGGATTCAACTTTCAAGCCGCCTGGACAGGGGGGTGGATTGCGGGGCACGCCATGGCGAATCGCCCTGTGGAATAAAAAAAACGGTCTTTTGCTATTTTTATTGGAATTGCTATGTAATTTAGCATTCTAAAACAATGGCACCGTGTTTCACTTGCATTTAAAGACCCTGCGCAAACAGCGAGGCTGGACGCAGCAACAGTTAGCCGACCGTATTGGCGTTAAGCGCTCCTTGATTGGTGCATACGAAGAGGGGAGGGCGGAGCCCAAATTGGACACCCTTCGCCACTTAGCGGTTGCCCTGGAAGTTCCTATGGACATTTTATTGAATGGACCGGAGGGACAAGCGCTTCCCGATCCCGCGCGAAAAGCCCGCCTATCCGGCTCCGCGCTACGCGTGGTGACGGTGGCGGTATCCAGCAACGGAGAAGAGCAAGCCAGTTTGGTGCCCTTGAAAGCCTCTGCAGGCTATCTAGGGGGCTACGGCGATGTAGATTTCATGGAGACCTTGCCTGCATTTTCACTACCCTTCCCCGAGTTAAAAGGGCAGGTTACCCGGCGGGTGTTCCAGATCCAAGGAGATAGCATGCTCCCCATTCCATCGGGGTCGTATGCGGTAGGACGCTATGTACAAGATTGGTCCAGCATCGCTTCAGGGACTCCGTGTATTGTCATTACCCAAAACGACGGCATCGTGTTCAAGCGGGTGTACAACCGTTTGGCGGAAGGTGGTTTCCTGGAGTTGGTATCCGATAATCCCTTGTTTTCTCCCTTTGTGGTTGGCCCCGACGAAGTACTGGAAATTTGGCAAACCGAGGGGGTTTTCCGATTCGACTTGGATCCGCCCACCGATAGCCGTGTAGGCGTTGCGCAAAAGCTGGATGCCTTGCACAAAGAAGTAGAGGGTCTAAAGTCTTGGTGGAATCAGGCCACAAGTAAAAACTAAAAATCCGAGATGGAGCGCTCCGTTTTGCATATGGATCTGGACACTTTTTTTGTGTCGGTAGAGCGCTTGTTAGACACCCGTCTTAACGGTCGTCCCATCTTAATTGGCGGATCGGGAGACCGAGGAGTCGTTGCAGCATGCAGCTACGAAGCGCGTGCGTTTGGGGTTCATTCGGCCATGCCGATGCGGATGGCGCGTGAACTATGCCCAGAGGCCGTCGTTATTCATGGAAATTCCGCCACGTATTTCGCCCATTCCCAAGCGGTGACGGAAATTGTACGGGAGTCCGTCCCGGTCGTTGAAAAAGCTTCGGTAGATGAATTTTACGCCGACCTCACGGGAGTCGATCGTTTTCTGGGCACGTACAAAATGGCAACCGAATTGCGGGAACGTATTGTGCGCGAGACCGGTCTCCCGTTGTCTTTTGGTTTGTCGGTAAACAAAACCGTTTCCAAAGTGGCTACGGGAGTTGCTAAGCCCAACAACCAACTGCGTATTGCGTCGGGGCAGGAAAAAATCTTTTTGGCCCCGCTTTCGGTTCGTAAAATTCCGATGGTGGGAGAGAAAATGTACCAATCCTTGCGGAACCTGGGAATTCAAACAGTAGGAACCGTTCAAGAGATGCCGGTGGAATTGCTTCAACAGGTCTTCGGGAAGCCAGGCAAGACCTTGTGGGAAAAAGCCCAGGGCGTAGACCCCTCGCCGGTAGTTCCCACGCAAGAGCGAAAAACCATTTCGGCAGAACGGACCTTTGAGCGGGATACGCTGGATACCCAAAAACTAGAGGGGTTGCTCACGGCCATGGTCGAGAATTTGTGTTTTCAGCTTCGGCGGGGAGAAAAAGTGACCAGCGAGGTCACCATTAAAATTCGGTATGCGGATTTTGAGACCCAAACGAAGCAGCGAAAAATCCCGTACACCAGTGCGGACCACCTGCTCATCCCCTTGGCAAAATCGATTTTTCGAGAGCTGCACAGCCGCCGCCTCATGGTTCGCTTGTTGGGCATACGCTTTGGGGGATTGGTGGGAGGGGGGTTGCAGTTTCAGCTTTTTGAAGAGGAAGACCGTGCCTACCAATTGTACCATGCCTTGGATGCTGTCCGGAAAAAGTATGGAGACCGGGCGGTCGTACGCGCTTCCGGTTTGCATGCAAAATCGATAGGGGGTGGGGGCAATCCCTTCGATGGGGGGCCGCCCTTATTGCTTGCCCGAAGGCGGCAATAGCCGAATCCAAACACAGCTCGGGGCAGCAGGGTGGGGAAGGGTGGAACCTAACCCGAATGAACGAGGGAGTAAATCGTTCATTCGAGCTCCAAAAATGCTAAAAAACAAGGCATAGATAAAATTTATAACCAATTATAATAAACTAATAACCAGTACTTTTAAATAATTTAATTCATCAATAGATTCAGTATGTGTGGTCGGTATGTTCAAGTCAGCTCCATCGCGGTTTTGGAACAGCGTTTCCAGGCAGAAGTGAAGGCACCGGAACACTGGTCTCCCACAGCAAACGCCGCCCCCGGAGATCAACTTCCGGTTATTCTGGGGGATTCACCGCAGGAAATTATTTTCCAACGATTTGGCCTATCCCCCCAGGGAAGCAAGCCGGGTTCGCTGTATATCAATGCACGGTCCGAAACCGCTTTGGACAAGCCCTCCTTTCGGCTTTCGATGCGAAAAAAAAGGTGCATCATTCCCGTCGATGCCTTTTACGAAGGGCCTGACAATGAGAAATTAAGCAAGCCTTACCTGATTTATTTGGTCAATAAAGAACGTCCATTTGCTTTTGCAGGCATTTGGGACGAGTGGGTCCACCCGGCGACAGGGGAAACGGTTCGGTCGTTTGCCATTCTAACCACCGGCCCCAATCGCGTAATGAAGGCCATCGGGCATTCGCGCTGCCCGGTCATTCTGGAGCCCGAAGAAGAAGCCCTCTGGCTTTCTCCGCATACCTCTCTGGCCGACGCCATGGCTTTGCTGCGGCCTTGCGCTGACCACCGAATGAACGCCTACCCCGTCTCTCCAGCCATGAAGAGCGCCCGATTGAAGGGGTTGGACTTACTGCAACCCCAAGGGGAGCGGCTCTTTGAAGAGGCCGAGTACATCACCAAGCCGGGGTTGGCCCTTCGTGGCATGGGACGACGAAACGCATGATGCTGTGGCTGCCGTACGGACTGCCTACAGTTTTGGCTTTGGGCTTATTGCCTTGGAGGAATTGGTGGAGCGCGCCCTTTTGGAAGGCCATTCCCATCTGGCACTCACCGATATCGGGCATACGGCAGCCCTGCTTCCGCTCTTGCAAAAAGCCAAAAGGGCGGGAATTAATATTGTACCAGGAGTTGAGATAAGATTAAATAATAAATTTAAATACAGCATATTAGCTTTAGATAACAATGGATTGAATAACTTCCACGCCTGGCTTTCTTCCAGCGAGGCATCAAATCCATGCGCTCCTGCATTTTTCCAAAATAAATTGTGGTCCGCTGGTTGCGCCTGCATTTACCCATGGGATGCAGAGGGACCGATTCCTCCTGAGGCGTGGATTGGAGTACGCCCTTGGGAAATTTGGGCTGCTGCCAAAAAATGGGGGAAAAACAACGACCGGTGCATCGCTTGGATGCCCTTTACCTTGCCAACGTCCCAGGACTTCAAAGCGCACCGGGTACTCCGCGCCATCGGACAAAATGCCCTCTTGGAAAACACGGGGCCAGAAGCGACCTGCGACCCCCGAGAAGTTTGGATGACCCGGGCGCAATGGGAACAGGCCTACCAAGAAGCTCCCGTATTGGTTCAGCGAACCGACCAATTGCTGAAAAGCTGTACCGTTTCACTCCCCATGGGGGCCGAGGCCGCTCCTGCAAACCTACAGACCTACACCGACACTCCGGAGAACGACATCCAATTGCTCAGGCAGTTGTGCGAGGACCTCTTGCCGCAGCGCTACCCCAAGGCCTCGCACGAAGTCCGGGAGCGGGTAGAGAAGGAGTTGGCCACCATTCAGGCCAAGGGATTCAATGCTTATTTTTTGATCAACTGGGACCTGGTACGTTACGCGCAGAGCCGCGGGTTTCACCATGTTGGACGGGGAAGCGGGGCCAATAGCATTGTGGCGTATATACTTCAAATAACGAATGTTGACCCCATTGAACTCGATTTGTATTTTGAGCGATTCATCAACATATACCGCACCTCTCCGCCAGACTTTGACCTGGATTTCTCTTGGACCGACCGTCCCGAAGTCACCCGCTACCTGTTCTCGCGCTACGACAACGTCGCCCTGCTTGGCGCCTATTCGACATACCAATTTCGATCCGTCGTTCGGGAAGTGAGCAAGGCCTTCGGCCTGCCCAAAACCGACATCGACCGACTTGCCAACGGAGAGGCACCAAAAGACCAATGGGGAAGGGCGGTGCTGCATTTTGGACACCGGCTGCACAACCTACCCAGCCGTATGACCCTGCATTCCAGCGGAATACTCATTGCCAATAAGCCTCTAACCGAATTTACTTCCACGTTTTTACCGCCCAAGGGATACCCCACGGTCCATTTTGACATGCTGGCGGCCGAAGATATTGGCTTAGCCAAGTTCGATATTCTGGGCCAGCGGGGCATTGCCAAAATTGCGGACGCTGCACGGCTGGCCCGCACCAATCAGCCAGACAAACCCGCCGTAAACCTCTCCGAAATCCAAAAATTCAAATCGGACCCGGCCGCATTGCGCCTGCTGTCCACGGGAGGAGCCATGGGATGTTTCTATGTAGAATCGCCCGCGATGCGCATGCTCATGACCAAACTCCAAACCAACAGCTATGTAGACCTGGTCGCGGCCAGCTCCATCATTCGACCGGGCGTTTCTTCCAGCGGCATGATGCGCCAGTACATCGTCCGGCATCGACAACCCGAGCGACGCTCGGACGCCATACCGGCTCTACTGTCCTTGCTGCCAGACACCTACGGGGTCATGGTCTACCAGGAAGATGTCATCAAAGTGGCTCACCACTACGGCGGACTAACTTTGGCAGAGGCCGACGTGCTGCGCCGAAGCATGTCGGGAAAATTCCGATCTCGGGAGGAATTTCATGAAGTCCGAACGCAATTTTTTAAGAACGGAGAAAAACGCGGAGCTCCTCCGGAGGAAGTGGCGGAAATATGGCGCCAAATGGAAAGCTTTGCGGGCTACGCCTTTGCCAAAGGACACAGTGCTTCGTATGCCGTAGAAAGTTTCCAAAGCCTCTACCTCAAAGCCCATTTTCCTTTGGAGTACCTCACTGCCACCCTCAACAACGGCGGAGGATTTTACCGAAAATCGGTCTACGTGCGCGAGGCCATGCGGTGCGGCGCCCGCATCGAACCCCCTTGTGTCAACCAGGGAGGGTGGAACTATTTGCTCGACGGAAACCGGCTTTTCATCGGATTTTTCCAGATTTCCGGGGTTGATGAGTCCTTTTGCCAACGCATTGAAAAAGAAAGAACGGCGCGTGGACCATTTGATTCCTTGGGGCACTTTGTGGACCGTATGCAACAACCCGGGCATTCGGTCCCCTTGGAGACCCTGTTGGTGCTAATCCGGGTAGGCGCATTTCGCTTTACCGGTATTCAATCTCGGGTCCTGTTGTGGGATGCCCACCGGCTCTTGGGCCACAGAACCCCTCCAAAACAAACAGAATCCCTTTTTGAATCCCGCCAAAAACCTCTGGCACTGCCGGTTTTGCAAACACCGCCAATGGAACAAGCCTTTGAAGAATGGGAGTTGTTAGGGTTTCCGCTGTGCGACCCAACTGCATTGCTGGCTGAACCTTTGGGAAGTTGGATACCGCCAGACGAATGGCCCCAATGGATTGGGCGTAAAATCCGGGTGGTCGGTCAAACCGTCAGCGTAAAAGATACGCGAACTGCGCAAGGCCAATGGATGAAGTTTGGGACCTTCGAAGATCCGAATGGACAGATTTTTGACACGGTGCATTTTCCGCCGGTTGTCCAAAAGTATCCCTTTCGGGGCGGCGGTCTGTATGAATTAGAAGGCACTGTATCCGAGGAGTTTGAATATTGCTGTTTGGATGTTCTCTATATGCGAAAACTCGCATTGGTAGAAGATCCCCGGTATGCCGACCAGAGGGCCGGATCGCGGACGCAGAGCCCCATTCTCCCGGAACCTGTTTCAGAACATAATTAATATTATGTTAAATTAACATTTTGAAACTTCTCCTTTCCCGTACCAACTCACATCGCAACCCAACAACAACCCTACCCAAAACGGAGATAAAAAAAGCCCGACCAACGGCCGGGCTTTTTGGTGCTTTACCTAAGCAAATTAACGCTTGGCGCGCAACGCATCGGCTTCGCGCTTAACCCGCAGGGCGTCTTCCATGCGCTCCGTCTTGTAGTATACCTCGCGCAAGGCGTCCAACGTAGCCAAATCCTGGGGATTTGCTTTGTACGCCTTTTCGAAATAAGGAATGGCACTGGACAATAACGACTTCTTCTTTTTATCCAACTCCTCCCATTTCTTTTGATCAGCGGCCGAACGCGTCAGTTTGTTCATAGACTCCACCAGTACGTTGGACTCGTCCACGAAAATCAAACCACGCATGTACAAGGCATCTCCGTAATTGGCGTCGGCAGCCAAGGCTTTATCGTAATACTCAATGCCCTTGGCAACGTCCTTCTTCTCTTTGTGGTACAAATAACCAATATTGTAGAGATACAGAGGATTATTGGGCTCACGCTCGGATGCTTTTAGCATGTTCGCCATGGCGCCTTCGTAATCTTTTTTGTCCAAGAAAATCTGCAGTTCCACATTGAGCAAGTCTCCGTTGTTCGGGTAACGCAGGCGGGCTTTCTTTAAGAACTCCTCCATTTTCACATCCCACCCTTGGCCGGGCTTGTTGGACTTGGCTTCCAAGTACATGGCTACGGTTTGCACCCAATACATTTCCTCTTGGCTTTTAGACCGCTCGGGATCCTTGGCTTCCCCTGTTGCAATGAAAAAATCTAGGGTTTTCTTGTCCGGGAATTGCACGCGGGCGTTGTTTTTGGTGTAGAAACCGGTCCACGAGATGTTTTTAAAGCCCAAATCCAATACTTGTTTGAAGTAGGTTTCTGCTTTTTCGTAATTCCCCACTCCTTGATTTAAGGCGGCCAAATAACTGATGTTCAACGTGTCCACAATTCCCAAAGCGGAACGGGTCTGCACCGCTGATTCATAGAACCCAAGGCCAGCAACCGTGTCTTTGGCCGTGAAAACCGCGTCCTCTGCGGCAGCTACCAAAGCGCCAGCGAGGCCAGGA
>JACCDW011654555.1_pt1 | contig 14726 bp, 14 predicted proteins | sample 7449781 | NCBI WGS metagenome assembly JACCDW01 (sample SAMN15323449, study PRJNA562643) | freshwater metagenome | isolation source: river surface water | place: USA:Blue River Watershed | collected 2017-08-18
CAGGTTCAGGTGGTTTTACAGGTTCAGGTGGTTTTACAGGTTCAGGTGGTTTTACAGGTTCAGGTGGCTTTACCGGTTCTGGTGGCTTTGCCGGTTCAGCCGGTCTTGTTGGCGGTGCTGGTCTTCCAGGTGGAGGAACAGTGGGTGTCGGCGCAGAAGGTCTAGGTAAAGGAACAGGTGTTGGTGCTGGAGCAGTAGGTTTTTCTTCAATCCTTGGTGCTTTTACTTTTACCCTTCTTGTTGCTTTTGTAGCCTCAAGAAATACATTCACTATTTCTTTGTGATGATTTTCTCTTATTGCTTCCTGTTTTCTCTCAAAAGCAATTTTTTGATTTTGATATCTTACCTTATCTTCATCAATTTTTCTCATCAATGTCATGAAGTTTTCCATCGTTGCAGATGGATCTTTTCCCATGATGGTAGAATTACTTTTTATTGATGAGAATGGGTTTGCAGAAACCCTTTTTGCCGTTGTTTTGTTGCTTGGAACGGCACCAGCCAAATTTGATGAAGAAAATTTATTTTTATATTGATTGCCAGCTTGAAACGATTTTGCATCTTTAAGTGTTTCTTTTTCAACTTTTTGTTGAAACATGTTTTTAAGAATTTCACTTTTTGCCTGCGTCAACATAAATTCTTTATAACCAGGCATTGTGGCTAATTTCATTTTTCTTCTCAAAAGAATTTCGTCGGCTTCTTCAACACCTCGGCGTTTAAGTTCAGCCAATTCTTTTTTAGATAAGTCTATGCCACCGTCTATCAGTTTTTCTGCATCGGTAAGCTTTTTGTTTGAGTCACTCATCTAATTTTTCTCTCGTTTTGCCTTTGTTTTATTTTCTGATTTTCTTCCTCAATATATTGTATTAATAATGAAACATAGATATCACGTTCCCACGGTAACATATTTTCCAATTCAGTCAAACTGTACTTATGATGTTGCATCAATGAAAAATTAGTCTTGTAATAATTTTTCAGATTGTCATGACAAAAGATTAGCCGAAAAAACTTTCCAACCCCTCAACATCCAAGTTGTGTTGGAAGCCACAACGCGAACATTTCATTTCAATTTTCTTTTGCAATTTTGGTAAGTTTGCAAAGAAGGTTTCAATTTTAGCAAATTGTTTCTGGCTCAATGATTCAACAAACTCCAACAATTCTTCTTGTGGTGTTTCATTTGAATAGTAGAACTGGTCACCGTCATAAATGTGTTCAATTGAATCTGCAATCATCTGAAACGTAATATCACCAACATCTGTGAGTTTAGATAATTTACTTAGAACAGAAAATTGTGGATATTTTAATTTGATAGAAATTTTATCAGTCAATTCAATAACATCATTATCATCTTGCACACCTTCTATTTTGATATCAAGAAGATTCAAAGATGTTTCCATGATATTACCGCACGATTTATCATCGACCATGTTGTCACAACGGTATTTGTTTTCAACAGTTTCACCAACAGACCTTGCACGAAGTTGTAGGAAATAATATTCCACATCAACAACAGGTAATTTTTCAATATCTACCTTTTCTGTTATTGTACAATTCTGCAACACCTGTTTGATGTTGTTTTCAATAGATTCACGATCATCTGATTCTAGTGCCATGAGCAAATTCTTTTGCTCTTTGACAAGAAAAGGTCTGAATCTTATTTTTTTCTTTGACAGTGGTAATTCCAAGTCATAAATTGGTGTGTCAATTTTAGGTAAAGCCATTATTAAACTCCATTCATTTTTATGCTAAGTTCTCCGTAGAAGAATTTATTGTTATAATATCAGTTCCAAGTTTAGATGCGGTTAAACCAGCAAAACCATTTACTTGAGATTGTACGCTTATTCCTGATCCTGCTGTAGCATTGTTTACGCCGGTGCCGCCGGATCTATCGGTACCGAAACTAACTCCAGATTCAAGCAATCTCTGGCCCAAAGCTTGAGCAGAATTATTTTTCCAACTTGTATATGCAAAATTAACAGTGACTTTATGGTAACCGTCTGAAGACCAATCAAGTGACATAGCATTCACTGATATGGGAAAAGCATCAATTAAATCAACCGAATAAGTAATTTTATTTTGTAGATCGTATTGATTAACTCTCATTTGAACAGTGTAATCTGCTTTATATTTAAAGTTATAAGATACGGATGGATTAATCCATTCAAGCCATGAATCGAAGAAAATCTTTTCTTTCATATCATCACCGACAATAAAAGTTAAATCCATGTCGTTGAATGTTGTTTGATATGGAAACTTTTCTTCGGGACCATAAATCTTCATAGATGTGGTTGAGATTGAACGACCTGGCAGTTCAGCATTTTCACACCTGAAGGTCAAACGTCTAGATGTTCCAATGTATGAAACCAAGCCCAAGGGCACCGGTATCTCCACATCAAATCGACTTGGTTTTGCCAAGTCGGTAGTAAAGCTAGATTTGAATTCGTTTATTGAACCTGCCATTTTTTATCCAGTTCTTATTTCTTTGAGTGATTCTGCATAAACTTTTTTCTCTGTTGCACCTTTAAAAATTGCTGTTGGTAAAAATAGAGCAACTTCCCATTCATTAGGTTCAACAGGAACAATTCTTGAACGTATTTGTGACTCAAGATATTTTTTCAAACAAGGTTTAAATTCTTTTACCGACTGTGTTATTTTCAATATATCATATGTTACACGCAATCTTACAGGATCTTCACGTGCATTTTTAAGTGCAAGTGGCATCAATTTATCTAAAAAAGTTGCTCTGTACATTGGTGGTAAATAATGTAAATTCAATGCAAGAAAGCCATCTTTGTCAATTCTTAGAGGTATGATTAGAGGAAAGGTATCGTAATATGGCAATTTATTCTTTGTCAGTGGGTCATAGAAAAAGTGATACAACCCACCAACTTCAAATGTTCCATTTCTATTTTTTTCCGAAACTATTTCTCTGGCTAATTTTGTCGGTGACTTTAAACTGGCCATTCTTTTTTGCAACCATGTAATAGAAGCTCTGGACAAAAATTGTTGATCCAGAGCAGTCTTTTGTGCTGCAATTTGAGTTAATGTAGAAGTTGCCATGCTATATTTAGGCTAGAACCGGTAGGCGATTAAATCGTAACCATCAATGAAGGTTTTGTATCCTTGATTTTCCAAAACCCAACGCATCCAAACAGTTTTGGTATAGGTAATATGTGCAATTTCTATTTTATAAATGTCAGCAGTAAGCCCATTTTGTACAATCTGTAGAAAAATATTATAGTCAAAACCTTCTGTATCGACCTGCACAAAGTCAAAATCACTGCCATGTTGTTCATATAATGTCTTGAGTGTGATTCCTTGTACCTTTTCTTCGACCATATGTGGCAACAAATGTTCAATATATCCTTCGGTAACCATTGTAGAACAACCCTCTGCCCATTCTGGTATTTCTGGATTTTGTAATTTTTCCATGGGAATCCTGTGCATCACCACAGGTTCATCTGTGTCAGCAATTGCAGAACACACAAACTTGAGCCTAGGATTGCCCTGGTAGTTCTGGATCAGTCTATCAAACATGTCTGGAAGTGGCTCAACCATCACACCTCCCCAATGATTATTTTTTATATAATGATGTAATTCATCATGTTTAACCCCGTCCATGGCACCAATTTGCAAGAAGTTTACTCTACCGTTTTTCATACGGTTATATTGGTTGAGTATTTGTTTGGATGTCTTTTTGTTTTCGGGATATTCCTTGGTGAGCCATTCCAGTTCGGTTCTAAAATTGTTTGGTGTGTACCAACCAGAACCTTTCGAAATGTTAATAATCGATTGAAAGTATTCAGTATACATTTTACCGACTTTCTGCATATTGTAATTCTTCTCTGCCCATTCCCTACACGCTTTGGGTGAAATGGTATCAATATTTTTGGCTGCCCACATAAATTGCTCAAAGGTGCGACACCTAAAGCCTGTAATTCCGTGTTGCACAGTTTCGGTGAATGCACCCCAATCAGTGGAAATAACTGGTGTTCCAGACAACATGGCTTCGATAGCAACATAACCAAACGGTTCATTGTAGACTGTTGGGCAGAATAAACCTTTTGCTCCAGCCATCAACTTCTTACGTTTCTCAACGTCAGCATAGCCAACATACTCAACATGTTTTGGCCACTCGGGTCCAACGTGACAGTCCTGTGGTCCAAAAGTTGTGCCTGCTAAAATCAGTTTTGCACCAATCTTTTCACAAACTTCAGCCGCAATATTGACACCTTTAGACCAAACAAGGCGGCCAACCATCAAAAAGTAATCTTGTTTTTCTTCAGTATATTCAAACTCAGTCAAATCAAAACCAGAAGGAATCGCAACATCATAGAATTTGTATTCTGCATTTGATATTTTTTCTGGACCCTGTAGCCCATGCATAACCGCATAAGATTCGTATACCTTGTATGGTGCATATGCAGAACTGTAGCCGATACTAGGTTCACATATCAGCAAATCTGGAAATGCATCAGTAATAGGTTTATGCCCATATCCAAAGAATGAAAGCACAATATCATGGGGCTGTTTCCTCTTGGCAATTTCACGAATAGCATTTTCCGTAAAAGTTTTATACATTTCATCAGCTTGGTCAAAAATCAGACCCTTTGATTTCCAGTCATTGTGCCCATATACCTTTTCCCACAATTCTTTGGTGGAAACTGTGACATGTTCATCACAAATAACTTGAGAATCTTCTCGCCCATAATGAATCACATACATACCTTGTTCTTTGTACATTTTACAGAAGTTTATGACTTTCTGTGTAAATGCACAAACCGTGAATTCTTTTCTGGATGATGTGTGTGGAACACCCAATACATGTAATCTAATCATTTTATACCCAAGTCGTGTTCAGTTAAGACTTTAAATTGCCAGCCACGATCTAAACAATATTCAGTTGCAGCCTTCCATTTAGCTTCATTTATACCCCAAGTTACCACCTCTTGGATGTATTGTTTTGTCACTCTTTTCTTTTTTTCTGGTGGTTTCGTCTGTTTTGCAGGTTTTATCTCTAAAATCAGCACTTTGATTGTATCATCTTTTTGCTTCACTTTTACATAAAAATCCGGAAAATATCTGTGCCAGCGGTTATCAACTGGTGATTTATATGGTATTATGAGTTCTTCTGAACCCCATTCAATAACGGATTCAGTTGTGTCTAACCAATTCATAACCCTACATTCCCAGGTGGAACGATAGATGATGTTGGCTGAATTTCCACGATATTTCTGTGGATTTCTTGGTGAGAATTTTCCAGAATAAGACATATAAATATGTATATCACTTTTATTTTCAATCAAAAAAATGGCCATATCAGAACCATCAATTGTCAATTTTGACCCAGCAGGATTAGCAGAGGGGTCTGCCAGCCTTTCTGGACCAATAGCCAAACTGTTTGAAAATCGCTATCAAATACAACAGTTAAGTTATCCAAGAAATTTGGCTTCTGACGCAACAAGAAGGCATGTCATTGAATTTACTGTAAGGGTGCCTGACCCCTCTTATAATCAAACTGCTGCATTAGGAGCCGCATTGGGAAGCGGAGCCAATGTTTTGCGAGCGGCCGTAAATTCGGAACAAGATGCTGAACCTGCAATTTTAGGTAGTAGTACACCCATAAATCAAGCAGGACAAGCTTTAGATTCGGTAGGAAATGTTTTAAGTCAATTGGGATCAAGTGCTAAAGCTCTTGTAGATGTTATATCCGCAACGGATGTAAAAAGAATTAATGGTTCAACTATAAGACTTTATATTCCAGACACCGTGAATGTTGCATACAACTCACAATATGGTGATATGAGTTTAACAGGTGCGTTGGGTAAACCATATTTTGTAGCACAAGCAGGCGCATCATTGTATGATAGTGTATCTGGTGCACCAGGTTCTGGATATAATCTTGAAAGAGTAAAAGATATTGTTAACAGGGTTGGTGATAATCCTTATGCGAGACAAATACTTTCAAATATAACAGGAATATCGGAAGATTTATTATTATCAGGTGTTGGAGCGGCATTAAATCCACAACTTCAAGTTATATTTCAAGGTGTCGGTTTTAGATCACATCAATTCGATTTTACTTTGACACCACATTCAAAACAAGAAGCTGAAGAAATCAAAAAAATAGTTAGGGCATTCAAATTGGCCGCCGCACCAGAAATACCAACAAATGCTATTTTTGGTAAAGGAATATATTTTAAAGTTCCTGACAGATTTAATATTAAATTTTTATACAATGGGCAAGAAAATACGAATGTGCATAAAATAACAGAGTGTGTTTTGCAAAATATAAATGTTGACTATGCTCCAATGGGTTGGTCAACTTTCGATGATGGTAATCCGGTGCAAACAAAACTTACACTACAGTTTCAAGAAACTGAAATTGTCGATAAAACAAGAATTAATCAAGGTTACTAATGTTATATTTCGATACATTACCAAAAATAATAAAAAGAGATGAACTGGGATATCCCATAGTCCTTACGAATATAATGACAAGGGCCAAGTTAATTGACTCTTTACAAAATAATCCCATGTTGTTTTATGAATACTCAATTCAAGAGGGTGATACGCCAGAAATAATTGCCGAAAAATATTATGGCGACCCGTACAAATATTGGGTAGTTTTATATTCGAATCAGATAATTGATCCAATTTGGGAATGGCCAATGAATGACCAGCAACTATTGGGTTATTTGGAAAACAAATATGCATCAGAAGCAGAAGCGGCTGATGAAACTCCTCTTGCTTATATAACAACGACAGTGCATCATTATGAGAAAATAACTACGACAATCAATTTAACTACGAATGAAACTGATACGAAGTATACAGTTATCGATGAAACTAACTATAATAATTTACTACCTTCCAGTGAAACCTATAATTTATCAAATGGTGAACAGGTTTTCGTTGCAATTTCAAAAAGAATCGTAACTATTTTGGAATATGAAAGTTCATTGAATGAGTCGAAAAGGCAAATAAAAATTCTAAATGAATCTTTTGTCTTTAGAATGGAAGAACAACTTAAATTTGTTATGGGTACATAAAAATGAGTGATTTTGGTTCCGATTTCTTAGACAGCACAGCGTCTGAGCAGTTTGTTTCGAATGCTGATGGTTTTTCAGGATTAATAAATCCAGATGAGTTTTTCCTGGAAAATGTCGAATTAATCACATCAACACAAAGATTAAACATTAAAGGCTTGATGGTAGAATTGTCTTACTATGAAGACATTTTCAGAGGAACAATAACCGGACATGTTCTAATAAATGACGCTATCAGTTTGATTGATAGACAAGCATTGTGTGGTACCGAAACTTTAATAATTAAATATAGAAAATCAAAACAGGCTATGTATTACTTTGAAAAGAAATTCAGAGTATATAGAGTTGGTGATAGAGCAATGAGAAATAACAGTTCCGAAGTGTACACATTAAATTTTTGCTCAGAAGAATTATTTTTATCGGAACAATTAAAAATTAGCAAAGCTTATCCTGGCAAACAAATATCCGAAATTGTAAAAGATATTCTTGTGCAGGAAATGAAAGTTGTAGAGAATGAAAAGAAAAATGAAAAGAAGTTATTGATTGAACAAACTAAAGGGTTATACGATTTTATAATACCATACAAGAAACCATATGAGGCTATTAATTGGTTGTCAACTTATGCACAATCACAAAGAAACCCAGGAGCAGATTTTGTATTTTATGAAAATGTATATGGTTTGAATTTTCGTTCACTTCAAAGCCTATATTCGACAAAACCATATAGAACTTTTGTTTATTCACTAAGAACTGTCGGAAACAGAGGATCAGATAAAGAATTGGGTATTTCACTTTCTGGTATTAAATCATACACCTTTTTAGATACTTTTGACACATTATATGCCACAAATCTTGGCGTATTTGCAAACAAAACAATAACGATTGATCCAATGACAAGAAGTTATTATACGACGACATTTAATTATTCAGATTATATGAGAAACGCCAAAACTTTGAATGGGCAAAAAATTATATCAGCAAATAAAAATATTTTTGGAAAAGCCTCATACGAAAACGAAAATGCGGTGCTCAAAGTTTTGACTACAAATAGAAATCAAAAAAAGGCAATAGGCATTAGTGATAATCCGACTTCTGTTGCAAATGATGTTGGTGTAGAAACTTATGTGCCTAATAGAACAGCACAATTAGCATTGGCACATTATTCTAGAATAAAGATTGCAGTTTCTGGTGATCCTTTGCTTGCAGTTGGGTTAACAATCAATGTTGTTTTACCCTCTATGCGATCACCCGACAGTTCTGGAAATTTCTCGGGTGATATTGATCGTTATCATTCTGGTCAATACATAATTACTGCGGTGAGACATATCATTGATGTAAACATGAAATATGAAACAATATTGGAAATAGCTAAAGATAGTCTTGAGACTGCTTTGCCCTACAACGATAAAAGTGTTAACTTTCCAGATAGAAATATGGACCCATCAGCACCTGTCAGTGGTGGTGTAATAAGGAGCAGTTGATGGCTGAAGAATTTGCAAATAGAATTGGTCACGATAACTTTGTTTGGTGGATCGGTGTCATTGAAGATAGAAAAGATCCATTGAATTTGGGTAGGTGTAAAATTCGTGTTTTCGGATCACACACGGACAACCTTCAACTAATACCTACAAGTTCATTGCCATGGGCAATGCCAATGTATCCAGTCAATGATCCGAGAACTTTTTCGGCGCCTATGGAAGGCGAATATGTTTTTGGCTTCTTTTCTGATGGGCTTTCAAGTCAGGCACCAGTTTATATGGGTGTTTTTCCTGGCATACCTCAAGCCGAACCGAAACCGGGAGTTGGATTTTCTGCATTGGCAGCACAAACAACAACGGTTGCAACGTCAACGGCAAATACCACTTCGACGGCTAATACATCTATAGCAAATACAATTTCTTCTGCTGTTACTGGTGGTGCAAATAATATTTCAGCAGCACTTAGTTCTGCCGTTAAAGAATTTAAAAATACACCAAACCCATTGCGTATTACGCCAGCAATGCAGGTTTCAAGAGTCGGAAAACCAACTATACCAACAAATGCATACAGTGCAAACGGAACAATTCTTCAAATAACAAACAGCGATACAGTACACGCATGTGACTTTAGATTTTTGATAAATTTTGCTGATTTGAACATTGGTGTTATTGAAAATCCAATTAAATTAATTGAAGAAGCAATTAAAAATGCACAAAATAAAGCAGCCGCAATCATTCGTGCTATTTTGCAGCAAGTAATAGATAAATTTAGATCAGTGTTAAAAGCTATTACAGTGACTTTAAATCTTGATCCAACTGGACAAATAGCAAAAGCAATATCGAAAGTTAGAGAAATTATCAGAACAATCAATTATTATTCAAGAAAGCTTGCCGAATATATTGGTAACGCTGCATTAATTGTTGCACTAATTGCGGAAATTAAACAAGTTATCGAGTGGATAAAAAGTTTGCCGGCCAATATTTTAGCTTTATTACAAGGTTGCTTAACGTCTTTTCAAAATGCAGTTGTGTCAGCGGGGTCTCAAATAGCTTTGATTCCGGGTCAAATAAGTAGTAGTGTAGAAAATGCATTTAAAGATTTGGAAAGTTCTACTGGTTCTGCCATTTCTCAGGCACAACAAGCTGAACAGACTGCGAATGTTCCAAACACTTTGATAACATTAGTCACTTCACCTGATACAGCAAACGTTGAAACCTTGAGTTTATACATAACAAATAATTTTGCCAATTCAAATGTAATTATGTCTGATGCAGCTACAGCATCATTTAATATCGCCAACACTTCAACTCCATAACGGATTTATAAAATGAGTACAGAAAAGCCAAGTTTTTTTAAAGGATGGGTTGAACCTGAATCTGCGGCAAATACAGCTTATCCACCAGAATATCCATATAACAAAGTAATTGGAACGGAATCTGGGCATCTATTTGAAATGGACGATAGCCCAAACAGAGAAAGAGTTCGTTTAACTCATAGAACTGGCACATTTATTGAAATGCATCCAAACGGCGATGAAGTGCATAAAGTTTATGGTGACGGTTACGAAATTACAATCAAAGATAAAAATGTATTAATCAAGGGTACGTGTTATGTTACAATTGAAGGTGATGCACTGACAAATATCAAGGGTAACAAAGTTGAGTATGTTGAAGGTAATTATGAATTGCAAGTAAAGGGCAATTTTACTCAAGTTGTCGAGGGCGTTACAGGCATAACTTCGAAAAATGATATGGATATAAGAGCAGGCAATTTTGCCACAGGTGCAATTTCTATATCCGCATCTGATGTTGTTTATATTAACTCAGACTTGTCTGTGGATGGTGAATTGACGGCACAAAAAATGTATTCAAAAGGTCGTGTTGATGCTGAAACAGGAATAAGTGCAGGACCATTGGGGTTTGTGACAGGAACAGGCGGCATATCTGTTGGTTTTCCAACACCTGTTTCACCCGTGGCTGTTCCTGGTCAAATTATGAGTGTCGGAAATATATTGTCGCTAATGTCAATAAATGCTGGCATAGGAATGAATGCACCTATGGGTAATTTTGGTATCATGGACGCAATTTTGATGACAGATTTGATTAATACATCAGTCTATGATAATCATATACATAAAGTTCCTAAGGGTGTTAGTAGCCCACCACTTCTACCAATGGTTTAAAAGGATTTATTATGGGAATAGGTATTTTTGATAGATTGAATTTTCCAGCCTCAATGGCTAACAACACCATTACTTTTTCTGAAAACACACAAAAAAGTTTAGCTAATTTGCCACCAATTATGACAACCTGGCAAATGGAAGACATTGCAAATAGCAATACTTTTGGATATTTTACAAATCCTGTTGCAAATTTATCAAGCAATTTGCAAAATGTAATCATTAACATTATTGCTTCTGCAAATCTTGCAAATGACGGAACATTATCAACAATTCAAGCAAATGCAGTTTCATCGAATATAGAAATTACAAATTTTTATGCCCATACTAATAGAATTTCTGGTGTGACTCCTTTTGATGCAAATACGACCGGTGATGTATTGCCCCTACCACCTTATTATGAAGATTGTATTGGTACCGGAAAAGCACTAACATATTTGATTTACCAAAGTGATGGTATTTCGAATAATGCAGTAATTATGGGTAATTTTGGTTCATTATACACCGAAAACACTTTGTCTTATCATATTAGTACCTTGCAAACCGACTTAATTTCTATACAAAACAGTATTGTTCCAGGTAGCCCAGATTGGTCAAGTAATTTGTCTCCGGCAAAAATTGCACAAATTACATCAAATATCATTACGATGAACACTTTTGTATATGGATCAGTAACTCAGGACGTAAATTTTTATTCAAATTCAAAGAGTATTATGGAAGACTATAATTCTGTCAAAGGTTTCACAAGACCGGGTGATTCTGAGAAATATTTGTATGAAAAAATAGCTTCCGACAAACTAAAAGAGAGAATTTCCTAAATTTCGAAAATTTCGATTCCGGCCTAGAAATTTTTCGCGCTGGTCCTCGATTTTCAAAAAGTCGTTTTACTCCTACGATAAATACTAAAATGGTACAGACACTCAAAAAAATATATTCAGATATAGACTTCAAATTTACCAGAACTCCTGGTAAAAATGATATCGCATTGAGTTATGATGAAATGGCAGTCATACGTTCTGTCAGATATTTACTGCTGACCAAGAACTATGAAAGACCTTTCCAGCCAAACATAGGATCAAGAATAGAAAGTTTATTATTTGAACCGGTTAGCTATTTGACAGCATCTTCACTGCAATCTGAAATTCAAACGGTGATAACAAATTTTGAACCCAGAGTCAGATTAAATACTGTTATAGTTCAGGAAAAACCCGATGATAATGCATATGAAGTGACTGTTGATTTTTATATTGGTAATAATTCGCAACCAACATCAGTAAATCTAACACTTGAGAGAACCAGATAAATGGCATCCGCAAATTCAGGCCTACAGATTACAAATCTAGACTTTTCTTCTATAAAGTCTAGTTTAAAAACATTTTTATCTCAACAAGATACTCTTAAAGACTATAACTTTGATGGCTCAGCATTATCTGTTTTAGTTGACCTTCTTGCATATAACACGCAATACAATGCTTACTATTTAAACATGGTGGCGAATGAAATGTTTTTGGATTCCGCAGTTTTGCGTAATTCTGTAGTTTCACATGCCAAAATGTTAAATTATACACCGAAATCAGCAGTTGCACCAAAAGCTACAATTAATTTAATAGTCGATGATGTAACAACATCAGTTCTAACACTACCAAAATTTACCGAATTCATTTCAGAAGCAATTGATGGTATCAATTATACATTTGTAACGACAGACGCCACAACAGTAAATGTAACTTCAAATACGGCGACATTTAATGACATTCTAATATCTCAAGGTATACCATCATCATATAGTTATACTGTTGATACAACATCAAATCCACAACAAATATTTGAAATACCAGATACGAATATAGACACATCTACACTTTTAGTTTCCGTTCAAGAATCGTCCAGTAATTTAACTTTTGAAACATATACACAAGTTTCTGACTATATGTCGTTGACTCCAACAAGTAAAGTATATTTCTTACAAGAAGGAATGAATAGTAATTATCAAATATATTTTGGAGACAATATATTAGGAAAGTCCTTAATAAACGGTAACATTATAAACATAACATACATATCTACGAACGGAACTTCAGCTTTTGGTGCAAACAGTTTCGCCATTTTGTCTGCTGTCGGTGGTTTTTCAAATACTGTGGTCAATCCAGTTTTGCCTGCTTCAGATGGAGCAGACAGAGAATCTATAAATTCAATCAAATTCACAGCACCAAAAGCATATGCGGCTCAAGGTCGTGCTGTAACCAAAGAAGATTATGTTTATTTGATACAAAATAATTCAACTAATTTACCGATTGATTCTGTTTCTGTATGGGGCGGTGAAGAAAATGATCCGCCAGTTTACGGGCAAATATTCTGTGCCGTTAAGCCATCGGGTGGCTATACTTTAACACCAACACAGAAAGAAAGATTGATTGAAGAAGTAATTAAACCAATCAGCGTTTTAACTGTTACGCCGACAATTGTAGATCCGGATTATACGTATGTTCAATTAAATACCAAAGTTTTATATGATCCTAGATTAACAACTTTAAATTCTGGTCAAATTAAGCAATCAGTTATTTCAGCGATCAACACTTTTTCAGACAACACATTAAATACTTTTAATTCAACATTTAAAACACCAACATTGATTACTACAATTCAAAATGCGGATCCATCTATTATTACAAATGAAACTAACATAAGAATACAGAAGAAATTTTATCCACGTTTGAACAGTAGAACAACTTACTATTTAAATTTTGGTGTTCCACTCAAAAGAAATTATTTTAATGCTGGTGTAAACAGTTATCCAGATTTCAGTACAGCAGACACCGCTGCATCAAATTTAATCAGAACTGGTGTATATTTTGAAGAAGTACCAACAACTGTTGGTGGTGTATCAAGCATTAATATTAATAACCAAGGTGTCGGATACACCAGACCACCTCTTGTATCTATTGTGGGTGATGGTCAAGGAGCAACAGCATATGCAGTCATAGCTGCGGGTAGAGTTGTGAATATAGTTGTAACTGATCCTGGATTTAATTATACACAAGCAACAGTTGTATTAACTAATGCTGAAAACGATACGACTGGAACATTAGCATTTGCAACACCAGTTTTAGAAGGTTCAATTGGTACTTTAAGAACTTACTACTACTCAAATAATGTAAAAGTAGTTTTAAACTCAAACGCAGGAACTATAGATTATATAACGGGTCTAGTAACTTTAACCGATTTTTCTCCATTGTCAATAAATAATTCATTAGGCCAGTTTACAGTTTCGGCTGTTCCAGATTCTTCAATTATATCATCGACATACAATAGAATCATAGCGATTGATGAATTTGATCCCGAATCAATTATAGTAACAGTCATCGCATCACAATAATGACAACAGATTTTGCAAATAAGACCTCATTAAAGGTACCATACCAGTTACCAGATTTTATCAGTTCTGATAATAATTATCAGACGTTTGTTGCATTCATTCAAGCATATTATGAATGGATGGAACAACAAAATATTGGTTCGGGTAAAGAAGGTGTCATTTATGGCACTCAAAATCTTTTGAACTACCAAAATATTGATTTTAAGGAACCCGGAGAACAGTTCAATAAATTTATTGATTATTATATCAATGATTTTTTACCAAATTTTCCAAAAGATGCGTTGGCCGACAAATCAAAATTGGTAAAAATTGCTAGAAGACTTTATGAAACAAAAGGTACACCTGCATCTTATGAATTCTTATTCAGAGCATTATATAATACAGATGCACAGATATTTTTAACACGTGATGTGGTACTCAAAGCATCTGATGGTAAATGGTATATTACAAAAAGCTTAAGATTGGCTACAAATGATGAACAGTTTTTATCAATTAACAACTTAAGATTGTTTGGCTTAACAACTAAATCGTTTGCAACAATTGAAAAAAGTATCAGAGTTGGCAATAGAATTGAAGTTTATATTTCGAATATTGAAAGACTTTTTATATCAGGTGAAGATGTTGTTGTTTCCGACAATAATAATCG
>JACCDW010223884.1_pt1 | contig 14722 bp, 7 predicted proteins | sample 7449781 | NCBI WGS metagenome assembly JACCDW01 (sample SAMN15323449, study PRJNA562643) | freshwater metagenome | isolation source: river surface water | place: USA:Blue River Watershed | collected 2017-08-18
AAAAACAGTATCGGGGAAGGTAACTTCTTCTGAAGATGGCTCTCCACTTCCAGGTGTGAGTGTATTAATTAAAGGCTCTACAAAAGGTGTCACGACTGACGTAAATGGGGTTTACAAAATTGCTGCTTCTGGCAATTCATCATTAAGCTTTAGCTTTATCGGTTTTACTACACAGACTATTGAGGTTGGTGGTCGTACGATTGTAGATGTACAATTAAAGGCCGATGCTGCAGCGTTTAATGAAGTAGTAGTAACCGCCCAAGGCATTCGTAAAAATATCAGAGAGATTGGTTATGCTTATTCTAAAGTTGCAACTGAAGACATTACGGTTGGTCGCTCGCCACAATTGGCTCAAGCTCTTTCTGGTAAAGTAACGGGTTTAGCAGTTTATAACGTAAACAACAGCGTTGACCCTGCGGTGAAAGTGGTATTACGCGGTTTCCGTTCATTGACTGGTAATAACGAAGCTTTGGTAGTATTAGATGGTATGCAAACAACTTCTACTGTATTAGCTTTGATTAACCCTAACGACATCGAAAGCGTTTCGATTTTGAAAGGTGGTCAGGCTGCTACCTTGTATGGTTCGGCGGGTATCAATGGTGCTATCGTAATCACTACGAAGAAAGGTGCTCAAGGCAAATTAAAAGTTTCGTATTCAAACAGTACAAACTTTGAGCAAATTAGCTTCTTGCCTGATTTCCAAGACCAATATGGTTCGGGTTCACACTACTATCAATCATTTGGTACAGCTGGTTATAGTAATGATTACTTAGTGAGAATGAAAGAAAACTGGAGACCATACGAAAACCAACAATATGGTGATGCGTTTGATGGCTCACAAAGAATTCAAGGTCGTGTTGCTGAAGACGGAAGCAAATTGGTTGTTCCTTACTCTGCAATCCCAGGTATTCGTATGAAAACATTTGATGTGGGTGTTTCTACAAACAATCAATTCAGTGTACAAGGTGGAGATGAGAAAAGCTCATTCTATTTATCGGCTGAAAACCAAAGAATCAAAGGTGTAGTACCAGGCGATAAGAGTGAAAGAACAGGTATCAGATTATCGGGTACTAAAGAGTATGGTAAACTTACTGCTGGTTTTAACGCAAGTTATACACAAGCTGCTTATGACCGTACATCGGCTGACTTCTACAGTGAAGTATTGAACCAACCAGCTAACATTCCATTGAATGAACTGAGAGATTGGAAAAACAATCCATTGGCAAGCCCGAATGGTTACTACAATGACTATTTGAATAACCCATATTTTATTTCTGGAAACAACCGTAGAAATTACAAAGACGCTAACATTACTGGTAATTTTAGCTTGATTCATAAAACTACTGATTGGTTACAATTTACTAACCGTTTGGGTGTGATGAATAACTCTCGTACGGGTAAAGACTACACAGGTAAATTCTTGTATTCTGACTGGGCTAAAAACAAAGCATATATTCCTGAGCCGTGGACACACGATGATGACTATGATGGAATCTACCGTGCAATCACTGACATCTTAGGAAGTGTTAAAGATTATTCAAGAACAGAAAACGTAATCAATAATGAATTTCAAGCTCAATTGACTAAAGATTTTGGTCCATTGAAAAATAGATTGATTTTGGGTACAAGTATTTATCAAAGATTTACAAAAGAAATCAATATTCAGTCAAACTCTATTGTTGTTCCTGAGATTTATAATATTTCAAACAGACAAGGTGAATTAGTAGGAACGGAAGAGAATACATTGGAAAGAAAACTCGGATATTACGCCGATTTAACGACTAACTACAAAAACTGGTTGATTTTCAACGGAACATTCCGTTATGACAAAACTTCACGTTTCTATAAGCCAACTCGTGCTAAGAATTTCTATTCTTATCCTTATTATGGTGCTGCGTTATCATTCATCCCAACAGATGCCTTCCCTTCATTGAAAGGAAAAGTATTGAACTATGCGAAATTACGTTTGAACTTTAATAAAAATGCGAATGATAACGTACCATTGTATGGCTTAGATTTAGTGTATAACAACGGTGCAAACTTCCCTTACGGAAATACAGTAGGTTTGACGGTAGGAAATACCCTTCCTGATGCTAACTTGAAACCAGAGGTAGTTTATTCGGGTGAAATCGGCGGTGAATTCCAAATGTTTAATGACCGTGTAAACATCGACGTTTCGGCTTATACGCAAACTTCAAAAGGACAAGTAATCACAGTTAAAGTTCCTAATACTACTGGTTTTAGCAACTTGTTGATTAATGTTGGTGAAACTAAAAACTGGGGATACGAAGGTGAATTCAAATATTTAATCTTCAGAGACCAAAAAATCAACTGGGATTTCTCTTTGAGATACTCATATAACGATAACAAAGTTATTGACCTATATCCAGGCATCAACGAGTTTCAATACGGTGGTTATTCTTATGCTAACACAAACGTTATCAAAGGACAACGTTTCCCAATGTTGAAAACTGATGGTTATCAATATGCTCCAGATGGTTCGGGTTATGTTTTGGTTAACCCTACAACTGGTTACCCATTACGTCAGACTACATTATCGACTCGTGGAGGTACATTACCACGCCACATTGCTGGTTTAGGTTCAAGATTCTCTTACGGAAGTGTAGCATTTACGTTCAACTTCGAGTATCGTGGTGGAAACTACATGTTTAGTGACTTAGGTCGTCAGATGACATTTACAGGTGCTGGTGGTTGGACTTCTGATAGAGCTCCGCACATCTTCCCTAATTCAGCTATCTTAAATGCTGATGGTAAAACGGTAACGCCTAACACAACTCTAAACGTACGTGAAGCTGAGTATGCTCTTTGGGTTGATAACTATCGTTTGATTTCTGAAAACTTTGTTAACAAAGCATGGTTCATTAAATTGAGAGATGTAAACTTGTCGTACTCTGTTCCATCAAAAGTAATCACGAAAACAAAAATCTTCTCAAGTGCAAGTATTGCTGTTTATGGTAGAAATTTATTGACAATTGTTGATAAAGCTAACTATTACACTGACCCTGAATTTAGTTTTACAACTGGTAATGGTTTAGGTATCAATAATACTAACCAAACACCTCCAGTACGTCAGTACGGTGTAAATATCAACCTTGTATTCTAAGTAACCACCAAAAATTGAATGTAAAAATGAAAATAAAATCAATATTTATATCAGCAGTAGTGGCGTTGATGAGTAGTGCTTGTAGCGATTCTTTCTTGGATATCAATACAAACCCTAACACGCTACCAACTGCGTCGCCCAACTACGTATTTACGAATGCCGAAAATACTTCGGCTGCCAATATGGTTTCTCCAAACGAAACTGGTTCATACTGGTCTGGTCAATGGACACAATCAAACGGCTATATCATCTCAACTACGCTTTTTGCGTATAACTTTACCAATGGTGATTTTAACTACTGGGATGGATATTATGATAATTTACAAGATTATCAATTTGTAATCGAAAAGGCTGATTCGTATAATCAGAAGTTTTTGAAAGGCCCTGCAAAAGTAATGAAAGCATTATTGATGCAACAGTTAGTTGACATGTATGGTAATGTTCCATACTCTGATGCTTTAAAAGGCGTTGGTTCATTAGCTCCAAAGTTTGATGACCAGAAAGCCGTTTATGAAGACCTAATCAAATTATTAGATGAGGCACTTGTTGATATCAAAGCTAATGCTTTTGCAAGTGCATTCACAAGCTCAGATATTATCTTTAAGGGTAATACTACCAAATGGGCAAGATTTGCGAACTCATTGAAACTAAGAATTTTGATGCGTCAGGCAAGAATCAGCGGAAGAGATTCGTATATCAAAACTGAAATCAACAAAATCGTTACAGAAGGCTCAGGCTTTATTACTGGCGAAGATGTTGGTATTGGTGGAACAGGTTTCTTCTTGGCAACTGCTGGTAAATTGAACCCAGTTTATGACCGTTGGGGATATGATGCAAATGGTGCTAAAAGAGCATTGAACAATTATCCGAGATTAACTCAATACCTTGTTAATAACTTGAAATCTTCTAACGATACATTACGTTTGAAGAGAATTGGCTATGCAACTGGTGGCGAAGGTACTACGGCTGGTGTAAGTACTAAAGCTGAGATTGCTGCTAACTACGTGGGTGTTCCGTTTGGAGCAAGTTCAGGATATTTACCTGCTGGCTCAAGTGCTTTGGGGCCAAGTCTTTTGGTAAAAGGTGCGTATGACAGACCATATCTTTTGATGACAGCTTCGGAAGTACAATTACACTTAGCTGAGGCAAAACAAAGATACAGTGATGTTACACTTCCGAATACTGCCAAGGCGTATTTTGAAGAAGGGATTGCACAATCATTCAGAGCATTGGGAACATCAGCGGCAGCAGCGGCAGCTTTCAAAGGTAGCAAAATTCAGAATTATGACTGGGATGCCACAACCAATAAGTTAGATGCTATTGCAATCCAAAAATGGATTACATTTACTAACTTCAACGGTTTAGAAGCATGGGCTGAATACCGCAAAACAGGTTTACCTGTTACCCCTCAAAGTATTCAAGTACCAGATACAAAACGTCCAGTACGTTTCTTCTATCCTAACACAGAATCTGGTGCAAATCAAGCTAACGTAACAGCTCAAGGTACAATTGATGCTTTTGCAACAAGACTATTCTGGGATGTTGACTAAGATTATATCTTAACCTAAATACTTAAAGAGGGTAGTCATTTATGGCTACCCTCTTTTGTTTTTATGCTTTAACTGATAAATTTAGGTATAACATATTTGGTCATTTTTCAAGATTCACCGAAGAAAATTTGACAGATTAGAATTTTATTAGAACAATTGCACTCTTTAGATTGTTTATAAATTAGTTGTAAATTTGTGTGTATCAACATTATTTTTGTATCCAATTATTTCAAATCAAACAATTAACAAACTAAACAAACTAACAATGATGAGGAAAAATCTACTTAGCCTCCTTTTTGCAGTTTTTATTGGGTTGCAGGCTTTTGCACAAGATAAAACTGTATCGGGTAAGGTGACATCTTCAGACGATGGAACTCCACTTCCAGGAGTGAGTGTTTCAGTGAAAGGTACGAGCAGAGGAACAACAACTGATGCTTCTGGGGTTTACAAAATTACTGTGTCGGGTAATTCAACTTTAATTTTTAGTTTTATTGGGTTTACCTCTCAACAAGTACCTGTAAATAACCGTACAATTATTGATTTGCAATTGGCTTCTGATGCTCAAGAACTTTCAGAGGCAGTTGTAGTTGGTTATGGTACACAATCACGTAGAACTTTAACAGGCTCTCAAGTATCAGTGAAAGGTTCTGAAATTGCTACAATGCCAACAAATACATTCGATAAAGCCCTACAGGGTCGTGCAGCGGGTGTGCAAGTATTAGGTGCAAACGGAACGCCTGGTGGTGCTGCCCAAGTACGTGTACGTGGTGTAGGAACTATCAAAGGTGGTACTGACCCTCTTTATGTTGTTGATGGTGTTCAAGTCAACTCTAATAGTGGTTCAGCAGCATTTACGAGTTCAAACCCTTTGAACTACCTAAACCCGAATGATATTGAATCAATCGAGGTATTGAAAGATGCTGCTTCTGCTGCTATCTATGGTGCTGCGGCTGCCAATGGTGTTATTTTGATTACAACTAAAAAAGGTAAATCGGGTGCTACAAAAATCAGCTTTGATGCTTTTAGTGGTATCGTTGAACCAACAAAATACTTGGATGTATTAAATACACAAGAGTTTATAGCCGTAAGAAATGAGGCATTGATTAACCAAAGCCCAACGACTGAGCCAGCAGCTGCTATGCGTACAACGCTTGGAGCGATTCGCCTTGACCCAGCTTTAACCGCTGACCAAATTGCGGCTCTCCCAACGTATGATTGGCAAAAAGAATCTTATGTCTCTGGTAAAACAAGTAACTACAGCATAAGCTTGAATGGTGGAAGTGATAAATCAACATTTTATCTTTCAGGAAGCTATAACAGCTCAGATGCCAATGTTCGTAATGTAGATTACAAAGGGGGAAATCTTAATGCTAAAATCAGTAACAAGGTAACTTCACGTTTGACAGTTGATAATTCTATTAATTTGAGTTCATTCATTCAGAGAGGCCAGTTTGGTGGTCCTGGAGGTGGTAGTTTCTTAGGTTCACCTACATTCTCTGCACCGTTAATTTTACCTCATAACCCAATTTATAAGGATGATGGTACTTATTATGGAACTCCAGCTGACGGAGGTATTGCTGGTATTTTGAATCAAAATGTTTTGATGGTAAGCGATTTGAATAAAATTGAATCTCGTGTTAATCAAGCAATTGCTTCGACGGTTCTAACCTATAAAATCATGAAAGGTCTATCTTTCCGTCCTTCGGCAAGTGTTGATTATCGTTTCATCAAAGGATTTAACTTCCAAGACCCACGTACGGCTGATGCTTTTAACGTAAGAGGTAGAATCCAAAACCAAAATACCGAGAATATCAACTTTATATTGAATGCAGTTGTAAACTACGACAAGCAAATCAGTTCTGTGCATAATATTAGTGCTTTGGCTGGTGCAGAATATAGAAGAGACCAATCAGAAAATGTTCAGCAATCTGCTGAGGGTATCCCAACACCACAGTTTACGGTAGCGGGTGCTGCTGCTAACCCAATTACAACCTTTGCTTCTTGGACAGCCTTCAAAAAAGCAGGTATTTTTGGTCGTGTAAGCTATGATTATGCTGGAAAATACCTTTTAGGCTTAACGGCTCGTTATGATGGTTCTTCACGTTTTGGTGCAAATAATCTTTGGGGATTCTTCCCAGGTATCTCGGCAGGTTGGGACCTTTCACAAGAAGCCTTCTTGAAAAACAACGCTTATGTGAATCAGTTGAAACTTCGTGCAAGTTATGGTTCATTGGGTGCTGACCAAATCGGTAACTTCGATTCAAGAGGACTTTATGGTGGTGGATTTAACTACGGTGGCGTGAGTGGTATTGCTCCAACACAGTTGGCTAATCCGAATCTTCGTTGGGAGCAAAACATAACTACTAACTTCGCCCTCGATTATGGTTTATTCAATAACCGTGTACAAGGTTCGGTAGAATACTTTATTCGTACTTCAAAAGACCTCATCTTAGACCGTCCAGTAACTTGGTTGAGTGGATATAGCACTATTTCTGAAAACGTTGGCGAATTACAAAACAAAGGTTTAGAGTTTGATATCAAAACTGTAAACGTTGATAAATCAGGAAACAACAGAGGTTTCAAATGGACTACTTCATTTAACTTCACGCAGATTGATAACAAAGTAACCAAACTTTATGATACCTTGACTACACTACCTGGTCGTGCGGTTGATGGATGGATTAAGATTGGATACCCAGTAAACTCAATCTACACAGCTGAATATGCTGGTGTAAACCCAGCGACTGGTCGTGCGATGTGGTATGACAATAATGGTAATATTATTTATCGTTTGGCTGGTAATCCAGACTCATATTCTAAAATTATCGGTAGCCAAATTCCGAGATACTACGGTGGCTTAACAAATACATTCTCTTACAAAGGTTTTGATTTAGAGGTATTTCTCAACTATGAATTTGGAAGAACGGTATTCAACAACCAATCTGCTTTCATGGCTGAAAATGGTGGACGTTTATTTAACACACAGAGATACATCTATGAAAATCGCTGGACAACTCCAGGACAAATCACTACCGTACCACGTCCGTTCAATGGTAACGCAGAAGTCTTAGGTTCGGGTATTACGGCTGGTTCGAGATTCTACGAAGATGCTTCATTTATCCGTGTGAAAACATTGACATTTGGATATAATTTCTCACGTGAATTATTGAAGAAAGTGAAAATTGATAGAGCAAGATTGTACGTACAGGGCTACAACCTCTATACTTGGAGCAAATGGACTGGTTTCGACTCTGAGTTTGTTAACTTAGGAAGTGGTAATAACGGAACTATCCCGCAGCCACGTACCCTTACATTTGGTTTACAACTTGGTCTATAATTTCAGAAATATTAAAGATATAATTTGATAGAAATATGAAAGTAACAAACTTATATAAAATAGCAGTCTTAGGCGTCGTGCTTACGTTTGCGTCTTGTACAGATTTACTCGACGTACAACCACGTGCCTCTATTGACTCCGTAACTGCCCTTACAACGGAAGATGCAGTAAATGCAGCCGTTAATGGTATCTACGATAGATTGCAATCTACTAACCTCTATGGTAGAGATTTAGTAGCGATTCCAGAAGCCTTAGCTGATAACGGAAGAGCAACCAACAAATCTGGTCGTTTAAACCCTGAGTATCAAAACCAAGTTAATGCTCATTTTATTCACTGGCAAACGTCTTATTTTGCCATCAACCAAGCAAACTTAGTATTAGATGCCCTACCAAAAGTTGAGAAAATGACGCAAGCAAACAAAGACTTTGTAGAAGCACAAGCGTTGTTTATCAGAGGTTTACTTTATTTCGAGTTGATGCGTGCGTATGCGTATGAACCAACGGTTGAAATCAAAGAGGCAAGTAAAGGTGGTGTGCCATTATTGAAATCAGGTGTTGTTGATGCTACGCAAATCAAATTAGAGGGACGTGCGTCGATTAACGATGTGTATGAGTCAATCTATTCTGACCTAACAAATTCGATTGCGAAGTTTACAAGTTCGGGTAGAACAGCTACGGCTTCTTTTGCCAACAGAACTGCTGCTCAGGCCATGTTTTCACGTGTTGCTTTATATCGTGGTGATTATACAAACGCAGCAAAATACGCAACTGATGCGTTGGCAACAGGAAGTGTAGGTCGTTTCCAAACAAGAGATACTTATGTAAGTGCTTGGCGTTCGGCTAACCACCCAGAATCTATCTTTGAGATTCAGTTCCAAACCAACGAAAACATTGGTGTAAATACATCATTACAAACTACTTACACAACATTGGTAGCTTCGGGTAATCGTACAACTACTGGTGGTTTTGGAGATTTAGTTCCAACAAAAGCGTTGTTAGATGCGTATGAGTCTGAGAAAGATGCAGATGGAAAAGTTATTGTTGATGTACGCCGCTCGTTGTATGAGCTCGGCACAGCTGGTCGTGGTACTGCCGAAATCGAATGTACTAAATTCTTAGGAAGAAGCGGACAAGTAAACCTTGATAATATTCCAGTTATCAGAGTATCAGAAATGTACCTAAATCGTGCTGAAGCTTTAGCAAGAAGCGGAAATGCTGCTGGTGCATTGACTGACCTTAACGTGATTCGTACACGTGCTGGTTTACCTGCGGCTACTGGCTTGACGGGTGCGGCATTAATTACTGAAATCTTGAAACAACGTCGTTTAGAATTAGCTTTTGAAGGTCACCGTTTCTTTGATATGAAACGTCTCGGACTCGACATCGTAAAAGCAGCTCCAGTTCAAAACTTGAACTTTACGGACTTCCGTGTTTTAGCTCCGATTCCTATTCGTGAAATTCAGGCTAACGCTAACTTAAAACAAAATACTGGATATTAATCATTGAAATATATTCTGTGATTTTGAAATTTTAGAAATTTTAAACGAAAAATTATATGAAAAAAATATTTGGTATAGCACTGGTACTGGTGACAAGCATCGTAATGTCATCGTGCTTCAAAGATAACCAACCTGTTTTTGACTCACTTTATTTAGTTGAGTTTCAAGATGCAGTTGTTACAGCCCCTGCATTAAACAAGACATTCCCAATTTTATCAGTGGCGAATGGAGCAGGTTTACAAACAAGACGTATCAATTTGGTAGGCCGTCAGCGTGAGACTGAAGAGTCAATCAAGTTTTCGGTTGACCCAGTTGAAACAACTGCCAAAGAAGGCGTACATTACAGCCTTGAAGGTGGAGTAGTGAAGATTCCTGCAAAATCAAGTTTTGGCGATTGTAAAATCAATATTTTGAGAGCTCCTGCTGCTGCTGGTACGAGTGTAGTATTAGTATTAGTATTGGAAGGCAATGGAAACGATGTAAAACCTAATGAAAATTATAAAAAATTAGGTTTTAGAATTGCTCTGTAATTGCCGAAAAGAATATAAAAGGGGAGTTGCTCAAACGAGTGACTCCCTTTTTTAGTATCAATCAGAAATTTCTTCGTTTAACAGACAGTAGTAATTTAAGATTAATGATTGCAGATGGTTAATTTAGATATATCAACTTATGATTGACTAGTATATAATATAAAAAAAGGAAAATCAGAGTATTTTAATGCGTGTAGCATAAATACCCTAATTTTCCTTTTTCAGTAAAAGTCTAAAGACCTATACTATTAATATCTATTACGATTGTTGTCACGGTCATAACCGCCACCACCACCGCCACGGTTGTATCCACCACCGCCGCCATAACCGCCACGGTCTCCACCGCCACCACGGTTATAACCACCGCCGCCACCGCCACGGTTATCTCTTTCTTTTTTCTCTTCAGCTTGATTAACTACTGCTGTACGTCCACCAATATCGGAGCCGTTCAATGCGTCAATTGCTTTTTGTGCCGCTGCATCGTCTGGCATTTCTACGAATGCAAAGCCTTTGCTTCTTCCAGTAAACTTGTCAGTGATGATTTTAACTGAACTTACTTCGCCATACTCTTCAAAATATTGCTTTAATTCGCTTTCTTGGATTTTAAAAGGCAGACTTCCAACAAAAATGTTCATGGTAACTTTGTGATTTGAATGATAAATTTTTACAAATGTATATTTATTTTATTAATAAGCTATAAATTTTTCATTTTTTTGGTAATAATATTTAATAATTAAGCATCAAAGGCATAAAGTAGAACTGTCGTATGCAGAAACTACTTTATGCCTTTGAAAATTGTAATCCATGTGACTGATTAGTTAGCCATTTCTGATAAGAATTTGATACGCATCAAGCGAAGCTCTTCTTCGGTGGTATCATCGCCTTCAAACTCTTTCAGAGCTGCTCCAATATTATCGGTTTCGGCAGTCATGAAATAATCATAAATTTCATCTTGGCGGTCTTCGTCAATTACTTGATTAATATAATAATCAAGGTTTAGGCGAGTACCCGAATAGCAAATATGTTCAATCTCTTCAATCAATTCGGTCATTGTAAGGTCTTTGGCTTCAACGATTTCGTCGAGGTTAATCTTACGGTCGATTTGCTGAATGATATAAATCTTAATTTTCGATTTATTTACGGCCGATTTTACGACTAAATCTTGTGTTGTTTCGATGTCGTTATCGTCAACGTATTTGGTGATTAGGTCGAGGAATGGCTTGCCGAATTTCTGTACTTTTCCGAGTCCAACACCATTGATTTGTGCTAAATCCTGCTGAGTAGTTGGGTAGGTAGTAGCCATTTCTTCGAGCGAAGGGTCTTGGAATACTACGTATGGTGGTACATTCTTTTCTTTGGCGATTTTCTTACGTAAAGCCTTTAATAACTCGAATAGGGCAGAGTCGAAGGCTCCACCACCCGATGAGCTATTGTTGGTCGAAATATCATCATCGTCGCTGCTTTCGGTGTTTTCGTAGTTGTGGTCTTCCGAAATCGTGATAGGGTGTGAGTCTTCAATGAACTTTTTACCTTTTTCAGTCAATTTTACTACGCCATAAGCATTCTCAATATCTTTTTCGATAAAGCCCAAAACCATCATCTGGCGAAGTACAGATACCCAATAGTCGTTTGAGGTACGTTTATTATCAGACTTTTTAGGAGCTTTCTCTGCTTTTTTAGTTGGCTTCGGCGATTTCGCTGCTACTGGTTTTGCTTCTTCGTCATCATCGTCATCATCCGAAATATCTAATTCTACTTCGTCCTCTTCTTCTTCGTCATCCTCCTCATCTTCTTCGTCATGAGCCACAAACATACCTTTTCCTTTGCCATAAACCTCCAATTTATCGTGTTCGTGGCTTCTGATGTAAGCATTAGCTGTATTGGCCGTCAGAATATCGGCAATATGCTGAATATCAAATCTTTCACCCGATTGTAAAATTGCTTTTAAGCCCAAAACAGCTTCATCTTCAATTTTGATTTTCTTGGTTGGCTTAATACAGTTATCGCAGAAACCGCAATCTTTTTCTGAATATTCACCAAAATAACTCAATAATTGACGACGACGGCAAATACCTAAGTTAGAATAAGCCACCATCTCCATGAGTAATGCACGGGCATTATCTCGTTCAGTTACGGTTTTATCTTTATTGAATTTTTCGAGTTTCAGAATATCATCGTAGGCGTAGAACATTAAGCAGTTCCCTTCCAAACCATCACGCCCAGCACGACCTGTTTCTTGATAATAACCTTCGAGCGATTTTGGAGCATCATAGTGAATCACAAATCGAACATCGGGTTTGTCGATACCCATTCCGAAGGCGATTGTCGCTACGATTACATCACATTCTTCATTCAAAAACGCATCTTGGTTTTTCATGCGAGTATCGGCATCTAAACCTGCATGATAAGGCAACGATTTGATTCCGTTTACGGTTAATAAACTCGCAATCTCTTCTACCTTTTTGCGGCTTAAACAATAAATAATACCCGATTTTCCTTTGTTATTGGCTATGTATCTGATGAGTTGCTTCTTAGAATCAATCTTCGGTCTGATTTCGTAATAAAGGTTTTTACGATTAAACGAAGACTTGAAAATATGAGATTCCTCCATGTTGAGGTTCTTCTGAATATCCTGCTGAACCTTTGGAGTAGCCGTTGCGGTAAGTGCAATAATAGGTAGCTTGGCATCAATATCATCAATGATACCTCTGATGCGTCGGTATTCAGGGCGGAAATCGTGTCCCCACTCCGAAATACAGTGGGCTTCATCAACTGCAATAAACGAAAGTTTGGCTTTCTTCAAGAAAGTCAGGTTGTCTTCTTTGGTCAGAGATTCTGGGGCAATGTAAAGTAATCGACATTCACCACTCAACACATCATTCTTCACGCGAGTCATTTCCGACTTGTTGAGGGTTGAGTTCAAAAACTGAGCGTTGATACCAAATGCAGTCATTTGGTCAACTTGGTTTTTCATGAGAGCAATTAGCGGAGAAATCACAATGGCTGTGCCATCTAAAACCATTGCTGGTAGTTGGTAGCAAAGAGATTTTCCTGCCCCTGTTGGCATAATCACGAAGGTGTTATTGCCACTAACAATATTATTGATAATGGCCTCTTGTTCGCCTCTAAAGGCATCAAAGCCAAAGATTTCTTTGAGTTTTTCTTTTAAGGTCTGTTGTATCGCTGCGTCTACCATAAATGCAATGTTGCTGTACGGAAAATTATAATAGGTAAGTAATTACGCTAAGTTAGTAATTTTTTTAAACTTCTCTCTGAATTATTTTTGCACTGATTTTGCGTAATTAAGTTTTCTGTTTTATACCCAATTTAATGAATTCTATTTTCGAATCAAATATCTTTTGATTCACTTTATTTTGTTCACTGAGCAAACATCAAGTACTTTTGTCGTCAAATCAAGGATTAATAAAGTGAATACGAAGTTAGAAAAAAAAATACAAAGCGTTGCTAAAAAAGTTTTGCAAGATGAAGCGGAGGCAATTCTTTCTTTGAAAAGTTATATTAACGAAGACTTTGAGTCTTGTGTAGAAGCTATTCTTTACTCAAAAGGTAGATTAATTATAACAGGTATAGGAAAAAGTGCAATTATTGGACAAAAAATAGTAGCCACCATGAATTCGACGGGTACACCTGCGATATTTATGCACGCTGCCGATGCCATTCACGGCGATTTAGGCATGATTCAGCCAGATGATATTGTACTGTGTATTTCGAAGAGCGGTGATACGCCCGAAATCAAGGTTTTAGTACCTTTGCTTAAACGCTATGGTAACCAGCTAATAGCAATGGTGAGTAATATTGGCTCTTATTTGGCAAAAAATGCTGATTTTGTGCTAAATGCCCATATTGAGCGTGAGGCTTGTCCGCTTAACCTCGCCCCAACTACTTCTACAACAGTTGCGTTGGCTTTGGGCGATGCTCTGGCAATGTGTTTGTTGGAAGCCCGTGACTTTACGAGTCGAGATTTTGCCAAATATCACCCTGGTGGTAGTTTGGGCAAAAAATTATATTTAAAAGTCAGAGATATTTTTCCGCATAATGCTGTACCAAAGGTTTCGCCAGATGCTGATATTCAGACCGTTATTATTGAAATGACCTCTAAACGTTTGGGTGCTACGGCTGTTGTGGGTGAAACCGACGAACTACTTGGAATCATAACCGATGGTGATTTGAGAAGAATGCTAAATAAGCAAAAGGATTTTACGGCATTACAAGCGAAAGATATTATGAATGCCACGCCAAAGGTGATTTCGGCTGAGGAATATGCTGCCAGTGCTTTGGCAATTATGCAAGAAAAAAGTATTACGCAGTTGGTAGTGGTAGAAGATAAACAGTTGTTGGGTTTTGTGCATTTGCACGATTTATTGAAAGAAGGATTGGCGTAATGTTCAGTGACATCATTGCTAAGGTTGTGGGGATATGCCTACAACCTTTTTTGTTTTGGAGCGTGTAAACAAATTATTTATTGCTGATTTTCAATAACTGCTAAAGTATATGTATATTTCCCGCTAAAATTTGATTCGCTTACATTTATTCACATCAATTACTGAACTTCAATGACTGAACACTTACCTGACGAAAATTCTTTAGAGGCTGCTGATGATAGCTCAAAAAATGTAGAACCTTCTTCCGAGAATGAAAACATTCCAACCGAAGAAACACAG
>JACCDW011077409.1_pt1 | contig 14717 bp, 11 predicted proteins | sample 7449781 | NCBI WGS metagenome assembly JACCDW01 (sample SAMN15323449, study PRJNA562643) | freshwater metagenome | isolation source: river surface water | place: USA:Blue River Watershed | collected 2017-08-18
AAAGGAAATCCCCAGTGTCACTACGCCCACTGAAACCAAGCAAGCAAAAGAAGAAGGAGCAGCAGCGTCTGCTGAAGGAACAGAAGTGGCAAAGCCTGCCACAGCAGCCAAACCTGCCGGTGTACCAAAAGCAGCAGCCCCTCAAGTAACAATTATTAATCAGTATCCTGGCAAGAATACAAACGGCCAAAATACAAAAGATCTTGTGCTCTCAAACGGAGAGACCGTTACTATTACGAATGTAGGTGAAGGGCGTAAGCCTAAGTGGGTTAGGCGTGTAAATGGTGAGGAAGAAGTTCTTGGCACTAACTTAAAAGATGCGTTTCTAAAAGTTAGATCTGATGCTGTGCCTACTGGCCCTGCGCCTAAACGTGGTCCGAAACCTAAGCTGACTGAGGAAGAAAAAGAAGCTCGTGCTGTTGAGTCGGGGATGCGTACTGAGGAACTTAACGCAATTGAAAATATTATTCTTTCTACTAAGAAGCTAAAAGGTTCTGACCGCCCCGGCTTGGCTACGATGTTGGATCTGTTCCTTGGCCCAAGACCCGAATCTAAAGCTTCCATGCAGCAGTACCACGATACTTTTATGAAAGGTATTGAGGGTCAGTTTGCAAACATTGGTAATCCAGAAACTAGAACAGAAACTCTTAACGACTATATAACTAAGAGAGTGCTCCCTGTTTTGGAAGAGCTGTACCGCCTTGGTACTGATCCAAGGTATGCAAACACTCGCATCCGTGATCTCGCTATGAGTAATTTTGAGCGTGGTCCTAGCAATATTAAAAAGGGCATCATAGCGCGAGCTGAACGCCGTAAAGAAGAGACTAAGCCTGTAGAGCAAACAGAAGCTGTTAGCGAAGAACCCATAGTCACACCCAAGGCTCCCACTGGCCCTGCACCTGTCGTTACTACTAAGGTAAAGAAGCGTACGTTCGTAAAACCAGAAGGTGGTCCTGGTGCTCTTGCTCAGGCAGATATTTCAGAAACGGAATTACAGTCAACCAGCCCTGCCTTAAATCCAAAGATCGAAGCCGGTGCGCCTAAGACAGGTAAAGACGCTGCCCAGATTATTGCAAAAGATCCTAAGAGCAATAAGTTTGAACGCACCTTGGCACAAAAATTAGTGTCTGCGTTAGGGAATATAAAATTCGTAATTGTCTCTAACAAGTCTAAGCAAGGGCTTATTGATAATTTCAAGAAACTAAAAGCTAGAGGGGTGTTCATACCCACTAACGATATGATTGTTGTAGCAGGGAGCGGTCTGTCAGGGGTAGGGCAAGGCGTAAATAACCAGACTGTTTTGCACGAGCTACTACATGCAGGGACTGCGGTAAAAATCTACGAAGGTGAGCAGATTGTAAAAGCTGACCCTAGAAGCGCAGACCCAAGGGCGCTTGCGTATCGTAAATTAGTACGGTTAATGGCGGCTGCACGGGACGCAGCCGATGATGCGGCTAAGCTTCCTAATGGTCATCCATACAAAGAATTTGTAAAGAGCTTAGATCAAAAGTTCACCAAAGGTAAAGCTCTAACCAATGTGTATGAGTTTTTAACCTACGGTATGACTGATGGGGACTTTCAGCAGTTCTTAAGCACAGTGCAGTTTGGCAAAACGCAAAGCGTCATGAGCACTTTTGTAGCTACGATTAGACAGCTACTTGGGCTTAGTAAAAACGATGAGTCTGCGCTTGCTAACCTTATTGAAGTAACAGATACGCTCTTGTCACTGGAGCCTTCCGTTGCCGACGCGCAGGCTAAAATAGAAATACTCTCCCAGAAAAAAGACGTACAGACCGCTGCCGATGTGCAAGTCAAATATGCTAACGACGTAATCAATACGCCTCGTAGCCAAGGCCCATCTGTATCTGCGCTGAACCAAGCTATAGCTAACGGTATGGATCTATCTAGTCAGGCAGAGCTTGCTGGTGCTATTGCAGAAGGTGCTATGTCTGGTGCTAGGAAACATATTCTTGGTGCATTTACTCCTAGCCAACTTGCAAAACTTGTTAAAGACAAAATCCCTGCGCTTACTCGTGTGGTCGATCTTGGTCGGAAGTTCAACGCCAAGCGCCAGCAGTATGTCGATGAGATGAAAGATGTTATGAAGCCGTGGCTTAAGCTTCAACGCAACGACCGTGAACAAAGTCAGTTGCTTGCCACCATCATGCACCTCTCTACAGTTAACGGCATAGACCCAAGCATCCCCGGTAAAGATCGTCTTGCATCTACGCCGCAGTCAGATACCTTGGATGATCTATGGGAAAAGCTTGGTGAACCGGGGCGCAAGATTTATATCGATGTACGTGATTACTACGCTAAGCAATATGAAACGTATAAAGATCTTTTGAATAAACGCATTGAAATGATGGGGATCTCCGATGAGGAAAAAACCAAGTTCATGGATCTGCTCAAGAAACAATTTGAGTCGGACAAAGTTGCTAAGCCTTACTTCCCTCTTATGAGATATGGAGAGAACTGGTTGCGTGTTGGCAAAGGCAAAGACATGGAGTTTTATATGTTTGAGTCTGCCTCAGAGCGCAACCGCTTCGCCATCCGTAGAGCTAAGGAGATGGGCAAGCCGCTGAAGGATTTGTACGCCGACGGTACGCTTAAGCGTGGTGATCAGCTTAAGAACATGATGGAAGAGAGCTTTGCTGATACGACGAAGCTAAAAGAAGTTCTTGCTGCTGTAGATAAGCTAGGCATCGACACTGATAAGGCATCGATCAAAGACGAGATCTATCAGATGTATCTGCTCACGCTGCCAGAGAAAAGCTTCCGCAAACAGTTTATCCATCGTAAAAACACAGCAGGTTTTAGCGCAGATGCACTACGGAACTTTGGCACTGCGGGTTTCCGTATGTCCAATCAACTTGCCAAGATGGAGTACCAACCCCAGATCGTCAACACACTTGACGAAGCAAGAGAGTCTATCAAGGATGACCCTGACGCATCTAAGTACCGTCCTTATATCGAAGAAGTAGCAGCCGACTTTGACGCTGCTGTTAATCCTAAGAACGAAAACTCTATCCTGAACTTTGCAGCCAACGGACTATCGACGCTTAACTTCTTCTACTATATGAGTTCGATCTCGTCTGCTCTGACGAACATGACTTCGCTGCCTGTGTTTGGCTATCCCACACTGCTTGCTGAGTATGGCAAGACTCCTGGTGGCGCAAAGGATGTGCACAAAGAGCTTGTGCGGTTTATGAATGTCTACAAGGAAGTTGGGTTCCGACGCAAGGTTAATGGTAAGACTGAATATGTTATGCCTTCCATACGCAATGCGTTGACCAATGCTGATGAGATTAAGGCTTACGATGAGTTTGCGGCTGACAACCTTTTCTCATTCAACCGCTCAATGGACTTGCTCAATATCGTCAAGTCTCCTTCTCAGGAAGCTACTAACCCTAACATTTTGAAAGTGCCTGTTCAGGCTGCAACCGATGCTGTCTCTACGTTGTTCTCCATGACGGAACAACTACCCCGCGAGATGATGGCTATGGCTGCTTATCGCTTAGGACGCAGTCAAGGTTTGTCGCATGATGAAGCTACTAAAAAAGCTTTGGATCTGACGCATGATGCGATGTACGACTACTCCATGTTTGATACACCCAGATACTTCCGTGGGCCGGTTGGCAGAACCATATTCCAGTTCAAGAAATTTTCACAGAACACGGCGTTCTATCTCACGACTAATTTCTTGCAAATGTTCAAAGGCGCAGATCCTACGATTAGGAAGCAAGCTGCAACGCGCTTCTTTGGTACGCTCGGTATGACGGGTATGTTTGCAGGTCTGACGGGTATGCCGTTGTACACCGTGATGTCTACCGTTGCCGAGAAAGTGTTAAGTGCATTTGGCGATGACGACGATGATGAAGATAGTGCAGCCTTCCAGATACGCAAGTATGGATTTGATTTGTGGTTTAAGAAGTGGCTGTCCGAAAACTTTGGCGCAAATGTAGCAACCTACGTCGCTATGGGTCCGGTCACTGGGCTAACAGGTGCAGACTTTAACTCGCGGGTCAAACTTAACGATCTGTTCTTCCAAGATTGGGAGTTTAAAGGGTTGCTCGGCCCAAGCTTCGGTATGTTTGAGAATGCCCAACGTGCGTACGACAGGTTCAAAGAAGGGCAAACCGAGAGGGCTATCGAGACCATGATGCCTGCGTTCATCAGGCAACCGCTGAAAGCGTATCGCTTTAGCGAAGAAGGAGTAAAGACTCCAAAAGGCTACGAGGTTGTAGCGCAAGAAGATCTGAACTGGATGGACATAGCCATGCAGAGTATTGGGTACGCCCCAATCAAAGTGTCCGCGAAACAAACTGAGAACTTTAAGCTTAAGAAGCTAGAACAGGAACGGGAAGAAGAGCGCACAGAACTGCTGAAGCGTTCGGTCTATGCGCGGCGGGGTATTTCTGACGAAGACCCCGATGATATTCAGGAAGATATTGATAAGTTCAACAGTAAGTTTCCCAACCGTCGAATCCTCCCTGTAACCATCATGCAGTCGGATCAAGCTAGGCGTAGGCAGGAACGTGCCGTAGACCAAGGGTTGTACATAGCCAACCCGATGAACCGACGCGAACTCTTAGAGCTGAGAGCTAAAGAGTAAAAAAATCCCCGCAGGAGGGCGGGGATGAAAAGACTCGTCGTGAGTCTGAGGAGACAGCATGGACTACAGCGGTGGAGTATACAGTTAAACTCTCCAAACGCGAACCCCTTGGATGCCTTCCTCAATTACTGTCTTCATAACAACTTTAAAACGCATCCGCCGCATCTCCTCGCGGATCGTAACTTTGGCCGCAGCGCAATCTAAGCAGGGTATAAAAAACGAACTACCCTTCACAAAGTTGCGCCAGTTAATGTTGAAGTTAACTTGGTGTACTAGCATCGGCAGGTACTATCATTTCCTCAACGTCGAGGAAGTTGCCGTTCGTGCAATCAAACACCAAGCAGTAGACAGGTGGCGCTGTGATCTTCATGCCCTTGGTGATGCGCTTAACTTCAGAATTAATCAGTACCTTGTCTTTCTCCAACTTGCGAGTAAGTTCCCTGTAAGTTATTTGAGCCTTGGCGCAGTCTGCTCTGAAGTGTTTAGCATTGATATACATCCGCTTGCTGTCTGGTTCGTAGCGTATGTACAGCGGACCTTTGGGTTCTAAGATTGGTGCAGCGGACATCTGTGTGCGCGAGTCAACCTCTGCATTGACGACAAGGATGTTCTGCATGTGCCTACCGATATAGTCACCGATGACGCTTGCTACATTATCGAGCGGGGGACGCACATGCTGACGCAGAACATGGATCTGCTCAGTAACCCATACATAAATGTTCCGCATGTTGAAGTCATGAAGCCCAAGCTCTTTGGCGATAAGTCCCCCTGCTATGTTGCAAGCAATGAGTGCCGACCAGAACCGCTCACGAGAAGTCAGTCTGACTTCCTTATCAATCTTGGCTTGAACTGAGCGCACCATGTTGATAACGTAATCTTTGTTGCTGACAAGGTAGGAGAAGTAGATGTCGGCGGCGTGACCGTAGTTGCTCTCCAACTGCACATCAAACATCTGTTTGGCATACTGTTCATCCAACCCGCTGCTATAAATCACATACTCAAAGACCCGCATCATCTCTCCGTCTACCGAGTCCCGTGCTATCTGTAGCTTGTCGTAAAGACTAGCGTTGGAAGTCATAATTTCTATAAGCTCCCACCGCTCGGTGTTTGATCTGAGTTGGTTGACGCTTGCCTGCGCTCGCTCTTTGTCACGACCCTGGGTTACTTGGTACAAGTGCGATCCGATGTCTTCAGCAGGAACCTTGGTAACTTCATCATATGTGTGGCATAGGTTATTAAAGATAGCAAGCTTGCGAGCTACTGCATTCTGCGTATCCTTCCACATCGACATAAGTTCCGTGGGTTTGCCGACCACACTATTAATAACACGAAGGATCGTTGATTTACCTGGACCTGAGTCACCACTGATTAAGTTAATAGCAGCACCACGAATCCCAGTAAACTTTAGTAGGGGGCTACCAAATGCTGTTAACGCAGCATAAGCATAGGGTTCTAATCCCTCCTTACCGTAGACGTTGAAGCATTCTTTCCATTTATCAAACTCACCTATTGCAACCATGTTTGGCGCAAACTGATCGGTGGATGCCGATGGGGGGCTGTAGTGGATGCCCGTTGCCGTTATCTCTCTATCACCAACGATGAACTTACTGTCACCGTCGCACCATCCGAATTGTGTTCTCATCTTGTCAGCCTTTCTGCTTACCTGTAGTTCTTTAACGAATGTCATGATGTAGCCAAGCAGTAGTTCTTGTTGCTTAGCTGTTGCTGCTACCCCTTTTTCTGCTAGCGCCTCGCGCAGCTTTTCTTTAACGACAACTGACGTAAGCGGTACAGAAAATTCTTTTACTCCATCCTGTGGTAGATGAAGTTTGAACACAACCATCTCGCCTTCAATCGGATGCACCATCCTTCGGACGACATAAAGATCGTGTTCGTACACAACCTGCGCGTCTTCCTCCTCCGAGATCGGACGTTTATAAACACCCCCTGCTTTACCCCGAAAATATGGGAATGGGTATTCGGGTACGGAATGAACAATCGCAGGCTCATCGTCTTTTGCTTCTTCAATGATCTCGTTAGTTGTAGCTTCAGCAATCTCAAGCCCAAGCAAAATAGGACTCTTGATCTTGCCTTTGTGTATGCACTCGTCACAACCGCCGGGGTTAAACTTTTCAAACGTAGCGCAACCGTATGGGCCTTTAATCCGATTAGCCTTCTTCTCGGTTTCGTCTGGATCGTACTGCTCGTAGTTTTTTGATATGGCGTGTATCGCCACATCTCTGTCTACGCAATACTGTGCAACTGAAAGCCCCGCCCTCCATATCGGCTCAGACATCTCCTGCTGATGCGTTGTTATGTACTTAATCTGATTACAACCAAAGTCACGATCTGTCTTAATCAGAATAGTCTTGAAGTGGAACTCGCGGTTATTGGCAAGTGACTTCGTTAGCTCATTGACTTGACGTGGTAGGAAGTCTGGTACTTCTTCCTTAAAAACTAGAACACCAAGAGTCTGCCTTAGCTCCTCAAAGTCAACTGGCTCGCCTGTATATAGCAGCGTTACATCAAGCGGGTCGTCTGGATCTTTGAGGTTCTTTGTATCTGGCAGACGCAGTATCCGCGCCTTATCTGCTGTGCATGCAGGGTCAGCACTGAGGAACCCTTCTTCACATAGTGCCTTCAACCTGTCCGCAGCGGGTTGCCATACAGCAGGTGCTACTGGGGTTTTGAATGTCCAGTATGCGTGTATGCCGCGCCCACTGTTGACAAGTGTCGGCCTTGGTAATGCGTTGTCCTTACAAAAAGTTTTGAGTGCCGCGATGCCTTGCGTTTGATCTTCATAAGGTTTGTCTGTTCCGCAATCTATATCTAACCAGAGTGCACGGAACTCTTTGGTGTTGTCTCCTGATCTTGTGGTTGGTTCCTTAAACGTAGCGCAGGCATAGTAAGCATCGAACCCATCGTCCACCAACTGCTGCCCCGCCTGTATAACTTCTTCAGCAGACTCAACAAATTTCTTGATGACTCGTTTGTTCTTTATACCTACTACACAGCGCCACCCCTCCGGTGCATGCACCGCAGATAACAACTCAAGCGCCGACATTTTGCAAATCCTCCGGCAAGCATTACCGATAGCTGCTGATAAAACGACTCATCAGATCCCTGTAGATTGGACGTACCTCAGTGCCTCTAAACCAGTTGTAGACTGTCTGCCTACTGACACTGAAGTACGCCGCAACGTCGGCTACAGAAATGTTGTGCTTGATGCACACCCTACCCAATAAGACTCCGAGTTTCCGCTTGTCCGCAGCTTTATTGTCACTGATAAGCTGTTGACTGTAGCCGATAGCCATTTTAGTTATCGTCGCCCCAAGCATCGAGAACCGCTGTCAGGTCTCGCTTCTTTTCAGGTTCAGCTTCAGCCTTCTTGCTTGGACGCTTCACCGGCTCTTCGATCTCTTCAACTACTGGCTTAGCAGCAGGTTTAGCGGCAGGCTTAGCTTCAGCTTTGGGTAACGCTTTAACATTGTCAGTCTGCGCCACGGTAGAAGAAAGCATGCGCTGTGCCTCTGGCGAATTACCACCTTCGATAGCTGCATCGTACTGCTCACGGTTCACGTAACCAACTGCACGGAACTTAAGCACGGGCACATCACTATCACCATCGAACGACATGCGAGTTACGACCATGTTGATGTTCTTGCCATTACCTGCGATGTACTTAGCGTACTGATCAAAGCCCATCGAATCCATATCACCCTTGGCGAAGATCGATTGCGAAGGCAGCGTCAATTGGAACAACCCATTAGTCGGATCGTTTGCAAGCACAACTGCAAGACGCTTTTGATAGCGGCAAGCACGAGTGCCGTTAGATCCAGACCCTGCGATATTCTGAGGGCAGTTAGCGCATGTATCAGCTTGACGATTCTCAGCCTTGGAGTGTGGCGTTACCCCATCATCAGACCAACAATCAGGAGGAGTAATATCCTTGGGGTTATAAGCTTTAGCATAGAAGATGCGCGAGTTCTCTTTGCGACCTGCTGCAACAACTACGTCAAGCTCAGGCTTGTCAGTCTTTGATACTTCTTCGCCGTTAATCACAAGACGGAAACGACCGCCCCTGATAGAGATACGACGGTTCTGTGTGCCACCTGCTAGCGCCTTGGTTAGTTCATCGACTTCGGTATTCTTAAGGAAGTCGGGAAGGTCTTGTTGGAATACAGTTACGTTAGACATAGGTTCCTCTTGGTTACTTACTACGACGGACAACAATGCTGTACCGACTATCGGTGTTCAGACCCATCGGTAACAAGTTGGGGTTTTCCTCGATGAATTGCTTCATGTTGGTTTGATGAATGCGCCGTTCTAATAAACCAAACGCATCGTGTTCACGTACAAAGCTGTACATAGAATCCCAATCGTTAGTCCAGTAACGGTTCTTCACACTACGAATCACAGTACCTGCTGCTGTGCGGATACTGTCAGCACCTATAGATTTGCAAGCTTCAAGAAGTTGCTCTTCGATCACGTCCATCTGTTCTTGAAGCTCAACATCCTTCGCTTCGTAGTCAGACTTCAGCTTCGCTCGCGCATCTCGAATCTTGATATAGATGCCTGCTAATTTGTCCACAGGGACAGATTGCTTTTCTTCGGGGGACACAAGTTCTTGGATGCCCTCATCCATGCTACGCTCCTTTAAGTTATTTTGTGGGTTAACTGTAAATCATAAAGTTGACTTTGTCAAGTTTCTTTAAGCTCTTGACCGTACAAGTCAACGATACGGGAATGCACATCGATATTATTTTTGAGCATTTCGTAAAGCTTGCGCTCCACTGGACTGCCTGATATGTGCACCACCGTCATTGTGTTCTTCTGTCCGGGCCTATTGATGCGAGCGTTTGCTTGCAGATAAGTTTCTACAGAAGTCACAGGCGCATACCATATCACCACGTTAGCAGCAGTCAGCGTTAGCCCATGCGATGCCGCTTGTGGTTGAATGATAAGCACTTTAGGGTCAGGCTGCTCTTGGAAGTTCTTGATGATTGCAGCCCTGCGATTAACTGTTACTGATCCGTTGATAACGTCAGACGTTATGCCCGCCTTGGTTAGATGATTGTTGAGCAACTCGATGGTATGCGTGAACGGTACAAATACTAAAACTTTATGGCTAGCCTCTTCGATAACTTCCTCGATGACCTGCAAGCGATTAGCTACATCAAACTCTATAACTTCCCTAGTGTCCGTATAGACCGCGCCACCAGAAATCTGTAGCAACTTGTTCAAGCTTGTGGCTGCATTCGGAGAAGTAACTTCTTCGCCACCGGCTGAGATCATCATCTGGTCTTTGAGGATCTTGTAATACTTGCGCTGCTGCGGAGTCAGGGGTGCATCTCGTTCTACGTACATAAGATCAGGCAGATCGATACAATCTTTTTTCTCAAACCTGATTGCAGGTTGCAGCACTTGATGCACGACATTCTCTGCATTCGGTCTGGGTATCCACCTGAACTGACTGACCTTCTGCATCACCTTGTCACGGAACGAACCAAGGAACTTAGGCGTGTTGTCTGGGTTGACTAGCTTTGCTAATCCGTAAGCATCAACAGGCGATTGCGCGGCTGGTGTGCCTGTCAACATCCATAACCACTTGGCACGATCCGACACACGCTTCATAACTTTCCAACGTCTGGTCGATACATTCTTATAAGCGTTGGCTTCATCGACAACAATCAAATCAAACTTACCGTCGGCAGTGACTGCGTCTTCGATGATCTCAACACCTTCAAAGTTTGTTATGACAAACTCAGCACAGCTACCTACTATCTTGACCCGTTGCGCTGCCGATCCGTAGGCTACGTTGCATGTGCGGTGTACAGCAAACTTAAAGAGATCCTCTTGCCATGCTGACTTCATGATAGACAGAGGGCAGACCACCAACACGCGACGCACAAGCCCTAGCTTCATTAAGTAATCAGCAGACCATATAACGGATGCTGTCTTACCCGTGCCTTGCTCGTTGAAGCAGAACGCCCTGCGGTTTAATGTTAAGAACTCTGCTGTAGTCTTTTGGTGATTGAATGGCGTGAACTGCCCAGGCCAATCGTATTTCTTTGATATAGGAGATGGAACGCCTTTGATGAACTGATTAAGAAGCTGAGCTTCGTTTAGCCCCCACTTAACCGCAACCTCGTACACCCCATCTTCCTGCCCTACCACCTTGCTCTTTTCTATGGCTGCTGTTATTCGGTCAGGATATTTAGTCCTGACCAGTAGCGCCCTGTTATCGATCACTTCCATGCTAGTCGTTACGCTTTATTGTGTGGTTGCTGTTGCGACTGAATGATCGGTTGGCACTTGCGGATGTGATGCGTAGGTTTTTCTTGCTGTTGCCACCGCCCCTCGTGATCGGGCGTTTATGGTCTATGTCTTTACCCTCGCGCACATCGGCTTTACCGTTGCCGTTAGCGTCTTTACCTTTGCGATCAATCAGATCCCTTGCTCTCTCGCGCACCCTGCGCTCGTCTTTCTCTCCTCGTGCTAGTTGTTGTTGATATTCTTTTTTGTACGGTCTAGGTTTGTTAACATAAGGCATGATCAGTTCCTTTCGGATTGTGCTCACAACTAACCACTGGACAGAATCTGCATAACCCACTTGTTATCGGGTTCCACGTATCGTTCTCAAGTGCTGCTTCTAACCTAGACAACTGCTGAATCTGTGGCTCCAGATACTCAAGCTTCATCTCTACCGTGTGCTTTTTCTGGATAAACTCTTTGCTAACTACAAACAGTAACGCCGACTTAACGGTGTGGATCTTGGGGAAGTGGATAAAGGTCGCCGCTGCTAGCACATCTAACTGCTGCGTGTCTGCAAACTTTGCATTCTTTCCGGTCTTGTAGTCAACAAGGTGCGCTACGCCTTTGTCCTCGTTGATGATCAGTAAGTCTGCTATCCCCCTCCACCAGAATCCTTTTGTATTAAATCCGCAGGGGGAGAGCAAGTCTCCCTCCTTCATCAACCCCATCTCGTATTCGCAGTGCTTTGTACCCTCGATCCTTTTTAGCGAATCAAGCATGCCTTCGATAAAAGCAAATCGTTCAGGTATGGGCACATCATCTTTGATGTAGTCCTCCGCTGCTTTGTGTAGCTCCTTGCCGTACAAGGTTGCTTCACTGCCTGAGTCCCGTACATCCTTCTTAATCTTAAGATGGTAATACTTACGTGGGCATTGCTGGAATGTTTTGAGACTGCTGTACGACCAACTGATATTGCTCATCGTTCTCGTGGGCTATTTTGATACTGTTATTGAGCAGCCGTACCTCTGTGGATAGCAGGGGACAAAGCTCTACGGCTTCCTGAAACCTCCTATTAAGCAACAGATTTTTCAATTCCGCAAGTAGCTTTTCGACCTTGATAGCGTTCTCAGAATAGTCAACAAAATCAACAACTTCCATAAGTTTCCCCATAGCCTGCTTCACAGTTTAACGGTAGCTCTTCACACCAATCGGGCCGCATCTTCATGCACTGTTCAACGAAACCTTTAGCGACCTCTGCCTCTTCCTTTGGTGCTACACAAGCAATGGCATCATGCACGGTCATAACCACACGATACCGCCTAGCGATCAGCAACATCTGCTCGCCAATGATGATTCTAGCCAAAGCTTGGCAGACATTCTCCGTTACCTTCCCACCGTATATGCGGTTAGGAATAACCGCTTTACCTTTTTTGGTATCGTACACAAACTCTTCTTTACCCTCTGGTGTGACGTGAATCCGCAGGTTGGGATACTTGAGGTATAACCCATTAGGTAGCCTGATACCGTTCTCACCCTCTGCATATATCTTGGGCTTGTCTTCCGGCAGTCCTGCTCTCTGCCCTATCAAGATAGCCACAAGTGCTTTCTGACAGTCCTTCCACAGCAGGGGGATGCGGGGGTAAGTCTCCCTGTACACCGAGATGATGCGCTGCGCTTCTTCCTCTGCGATAGTTACACCGAAAGTTTTAAGCTGAGCTTGAAACTTCTTGGCCCCCATGCCGTACCCGCTGCCAAGGATTGTGGTCTTACCCACGAACCGCTCGTCCTTGGTTATATCTTCCACTGGCTTGTTGTAGATAGCACTAGCCATGATGCGGTACACATCTTCCCCACGCTCGAAGGCTTGCACCAAGTCCCACTGCCCTGCTAGCCAAGCTAGTGTCCGCGCTTCGATCTGCGAGGAGTCCGAGTCAATCATCACGTAGCCTTGCGGTGCACGGATGGCATGTTTAAGAGGGGACTGTCGTGGTAGGTTCTGTAGGTTAAGGTTGTCTGTGCCACCCCACCTACCTGTATGTGCGGCGTAATACTTCAACGGCACAGGCATCTTCCCGCGCTCTGCGATGTTTATGAACCGTTCAGTCCTCGTTTCTTCAAGCGTTGACTTAGTACCTAGCCGCGCAGCAACAAGTGCCTGCACTTCAGGGTTAGGGTGTTCTGCCAGCGCCTTAAATTCTTCGTCATTCTTAGCTAGTGCTAAGGTCTCACGCCCCGTGGTGGGACTAATTTTTGTAGGGGGTGTTACCCCAAGGCTTGTTAGCACATCTGCGAACTGAGGGTTGCTCATCAGTGTTGCTTTATCCACCGTGACCTTGGCTAACAGATCCTCTTTCTTTTTCTGCACCGCCGCTAGGTGTTCAGTTAGTGCAACCTTGTCAAGCACAAGCACAGGTTCCGAATACATCTTGATCGTCAGATCGATCAACCGCAGTTCTATTTGGGGAAAACCTTTTAACAGACACTGCAACAAGTCATAGGTCAGGTTAACATCGTTGACGCAATACTCGCCGTATCTTGCAAGTTCCTCTTCTGAGAAATCTAGTCTGCGCTTACCTAGCGCGTTGATTACTTCCGTGCCTTTGACCCCCAGTTGGTAGTGCTTCGCCAACGTCGCCAAGCTACCACCCACTTCTGTGCCGTGTACCGCCCTCGCCATACTGAGTGTATCAATCCATCCACGAGGCTTAATGCCAAAATACCAAGTAAGAATAGCGGCATCAAACATAGCATTGTGAGCAACCGCAAGAGACTCACGCCAGTTGAACCGTTGTAGGAATTGTTTTGTTTGTTCATACGTACCACTAAACCATTCAGTGTCTTCATCACCAACTTTAACGGCTACTCCAATCACTTCAAAGTGCGGACTGCGTATGTACTCCTCCGTTGTTATTTTAGTTAGAGAGAAATCACGACTGTAATAAGTCTCGAAATCAATAGTTAGTATGCTCATGTACGCAGTATCTCTTTGATGGTTGTGTGTAGCCCGTCGATGTTATCTTCGTTGACTACGAATGCTACGCCCTTAGCCTTTTGTATCTGTTCTATCTCTCGTAGCTGTAAGGCTGTGGGTTTGTTTGTGCCTGCTTTACATTCGATAGCAACGAAGTAGCCTCGTATACAACATATGATGTCAGGTACACCTGAACGACCATAGCCATGAGTAGCAGGGAAGAAGTAATAAATTTCATACTGCTTCAGTAACTCTGTTACTTTCTTCTTGACCTTGTGTTCCTTGGTGTCCATGAGTTCTTTCCTTTACGTATTCAATCAATGCGTTACGCATACGTATGTAGCATGAAGACCCAACTCCGTTGTGTGTGAAGTACTCAATAACTTCTCTTGGGTATCGTATGTTGGTATGTATCAAGGTTGGATTTTTATTTGGCCCTCGTTTCCTTCTCTCGGTCATTGGCCTACACCTATATTGAATGGGTTGTGGAATTGGAACTTGGGTGCTTTGGCTTTCTTTACCTTGTCTTTCCTTTCTGTAGCGTAGTAACCGTAAGCCCACCCTAACTTTTTACAGATAGAAGATTGACGCAGCATAAGTTCGCGCTGCACCTTACCTTCTTCAAGCAACGGCATGAGCGAGTTGGATACGGCCTTGGTTGTAACGTTCAGCTTGCTTGCCAATTCCTTGAGCGTTACGGGTGAAGTTCTTGTCTCCATATATTTAAGACAAGCCTGACCCCTATCGATCTTAGCCTTGATTCTCAGTTTGTGGATACTCATACTCGTGCTCATTCGTCCCTCCACGTACCATCCTTAAATATAAAACGTGTAAACAATAACCTCCCATAGGTGTCGTAGTGTGCAGCCATACAGG
>JACCDW011750086.1_pt1 | contig 14716 bp, 14 predicted proteins | sample 7449781 | NCBI WGS metagenome assembly JACCDW01 (sample SAMN15323449, study PRJNA562643) | freshwater metagenome | isolation source: river surface water | place: USA:Blue River Watershed | collected 2017-08-18
CACGCAGATGACCTTTGCCAGCGCCAGCACCTCGCAGCGCGTGTCCACCGAGATGCTGCAAAGCATGGCCGGCATCGAGATGACGCATGTGCCCTACAAGAGCGGCCCGGCCGCGATGACCGATCTGATCGGCGGCCAGGTCAAGCTCTTCACCGCCGACTTCGCGGTGATGCTGCCGCAGGTCAAGGCCGGCAAGATCCGTGGCCTGGCCGTGACCTCGGTGCAGCGCTCCAAGGCCATCCCAGAGCTGCCCACGGTCAACGAAGCGCTGGGCCTCAAGGACTACGAGCTGATCGCCTACTTCGCCATGTTCGCGCCCGCCGGCACACCGCCCGAGGTGATCGCCAAGCTCAACAAGGCGCTCAACGCGGCGGCGGCCGACAAAGAGATCCAGGAGAAATTCGCGGCCATCGGTTTCGAAACCGCCCCCGGCACGCCCGAGGCCCTGGCCCAGCGCAACAAGGCCGAAACCGCCAAGTGGGCCAAGGCGATTCGCGACGCCAAGATCGAGGCCGAATGAGTCCAGCGCTGTTTTTCAAACGCCCATGGCGCTGAACTTCCCCCCCGCCTGGCACCCCTGGGTTCAGCAAATCCAGGCCCATGTCTACAGCCAGCCACCGCGCGCGATCGAGGCCGCACGCGAGCTGCTCAAGGTCTGCCAGGACGAGGACCATCTGGCCTATGCCTACGAGCAGCTGGGCTTTGCCCATTTGCTGCTCGGCGAGCACCGGCTGGCCTGCGTGATGTACGAGCAGGCGCGCACCCTGCAACCCGAGAACATGTACGTGCTGGCCAATATGGCACACGCCCTGTACGAACTCGGCGAGCACGAACGCGCGGTGCAGCTGGGCCGGCAAGCCCTGCAGATCAAGGACCAGAGCGCTGGCGAAGCCGCCTCCAGCCAAACACTGGGTCTGCAGCCAGCCCACCACGGTCCGCAAAACCTGGTGTCCTTCAGCCTGTTTGGCCAGCAGGCGCGCTACTGCGAGATGGCGGTGCTCAATGTGCTGGCCACGCGCCGGCATTTGCCCGATTTTGTTTGCCGCTTTCACACCGACGCTTCGGTGCCGCCGGCCTTGCTGGCGCGCCTGCGAGCCCTGGGCGCGCAGTGTGTGGACATGGCCGCGACAGGCCGCCACATCCCGCCCACGATGTGGCGCTTTCTGGCCATGGACGACCCCGGCGCCGACTGCGTGCTGGTGCGCGATGTGGACGCGCTGATCGATGCGCGCGAGGCCGCGGCTGTTCAGGCCTGGCGCGCCTCGGGCATGCCCTTTCACATCGTCCGAGACGACTGCTGCCACACCGAGCTGATCCTGGCCGGGCTGTTTGGCATCCGCTCGGGCGTGCTGCGCGACATGGACCAGCGCATCGCGCGCTACCTGCAGGCCGCGGGCCCCGCCGCGCACGAGCGCTATGCCGACCAACTGTTTTTGCGCCACGCGGTCTGGCCCAAGGTTCGCGAACACGCCCTCACCCATGACCGTGTCTACAACTACGGCACCCATGTGCAGCCGCTGGTGCACGAGCCCACAGCCGGGCAAGGCCCGCGCAACGCCTTCATCGGTGCCAACCACGCCACGGGCCGTGTGCAGTGCGAGCTGGACCAGGCGGTCCCGCCGCAGGCGCTGCTGTGCATGACACTGCGCACCCGCTCGGGCGCCTTGGTCTGCCGTTACCCGATGCATGCTGTGGCCAGCGCAGGCCAGCCGGGCCTGGCCTGGGACATCCACCTGCCCCTGCTCTACGCGCAAGCCCTGCAAGACGGCCGCTGGCAGCACAGCATGGCCGTGCACCCTGCGGGCCAGGCGGGGGTGGGCGAGGGCAGCACCGACCCCGTTTTGCTCGGCATGGCCGAGCCGTTGTGAGCGAGGCTCAGACCACGGTGGCCGGGTAGCGCTGGGCCAGCAAGGTCGCCAAACCGAATTCGGCCAGCAGCGCCTGCAAGCGCTCGGCCGCGCTGCGTTTTTTCTGGCCGGTGTATTTGGCCAGGATCAGCTCGTTCTTCATGCTGTGCTCCCAGCCCACGAGCTCGGTCACGGTGACCGCATAGCCTTGGGATTCAAGGTAGAGACAACGCAGCACATTGGTCAGCTGGCTGCCCATCTCGCGCGTGTGCAGCGGGTGGCGCCAGAGTTCGGCCAGCGGCGTTTTGGACAGGGCCAGGGCTTTGTTCTGGCGCAGGCAGGCGGCCAGCTCGGCCTGGCAGCAGGGCACCAGCACCATGTACCGGGCTTTCTTTTGCAGGCCGAAAGCGATCGCGTCGTCGGTCGCGGTGTCGCAGGCGTGCAGCGCGGTGACCACATCGATCTGCGCAGGCAGTTCGGCACTCTGCGCCGATTCGGCCACACTCACATTGAGAAAGCGCATGCGCTCGAAACCCAGACGCTGCGCCAGCGCGCGCGAAGACGCGACCAGCTCGCTGCGGGTTTCAATGCCGTAGATCGTGCCCTTGCCCAGGGCCTTGAAAAACAGGTCGTAGATGATGAAACCCAAATACGACTTGCCCGCGCCATGGTCGGCCAGCGTGGGGCCTTGCGGCGTGTCGGGCAATTGGAGCAGCAGCTTGTCGATGAACTGGAACAGGTGGTACACCTGTTTGAGCTTGCGCCGCGAGTCCTGGTTGAGTTTGCCCTCGCGCGTGAGGATGTGCAGTTGCTGGAGCAATTCGATGGACTGGCCTGGCCGCACCTCGGGCGGCAGCTCAGGCACGGTGGCGGGAGCCTTGCGATTTTTCATGGCGTCGCGTCCACACCGAGCTTTTTCCAGCCTGCGTGGCCGAGCTTTTCCATCGTCGCCATGTTCGCTTCGTAAATCGCCTCGGCTTCTGGAAAGGCTTGCACCGCGCGGTCGATGCTGGCCTCGCGGATCAGGTGCAGCGTGGGGTAAGGCGAGCGGTTGGTGAAGTTGGTGATGTCATCGGGCTCGGTGCCGGCGAACTGAAAGTCCGGGTGAAAGCTCGCCACCTGGAATTCGCCTTCAAGATCAAGTTCCTGCAAAACGCCGTCGGCTTCGTCCAGAAAGTCGTTGAAGTCCAGAAAATCGCGCAGCATCTGCGGGATGATGAGCAAGGTGGTCTCGCGCTCGTCGGCGGGCAAGGCGGCCAGTGCCTGCAGCTCGGCGATCAGCTCGTCGCGCAGGCCTTCCAGGCCCTTGGCTTCGCTCAGCGCGTGATGGATTTGACCCTTGATGTGCGGCGCCTTGGCAAAGGGGCACAGATTCAGGCCGATCACGGCACGTTCGAGCCAGCGCACGGTGTCGGCGATGGCGATGTCTTTGGACAGATCAGGCATGCCGCGATTGTGCCGTGAGCAGCCGCTGCGCCAGTGCGGCCAGCACCGCCCCGCCCACACAGCATCCCACCGTGAACAGCGGCGTGAGCTGCCAGCCGCCCGCCCGCGCGGCCAGGGCCGCGGTCACCGGTGGGCCGATGAACTGGCCCAGGGCCGAGAGCTGCTGCACCCAGCCCACGGTCGAAGACACCTGCTGCTCGCCCGGCGCCAGCCGCACCGCCAGCGAAAACAGCGTGCCGGGCACCAGGCCGCCCATGCCCGAGAAAACCAGCACACCGGCAAAACGCAACCAGGGCCAACCTTCGGTGAAAGCCGCAAACGCCAGCGTGCTGCCCAGCGCCATGGCGCCAAAGCCCAGCCACAGCGTGCTGCGCGGCGCCCAACCCCGCTGCAGCAGCCGGCCCGAGGCCATGTTGCCGCCCATATTGACGGCCGCCGCCAGCGCTGTGAGCACGCCCAGCAAGGCGCCGCCCACACCGGCTTGCGCGTAAATCGAGGGCAAGAAGCCCACCACCGCGAGCCACTGCCCCGAATACATGCCAAAGGTCAGCGCGACCAGCCAGGGGCCGCGCACGCCCAGGGTGCGCCTCAAGCGCTGCAGCGTGCCGGCAGAGGCGGCGCTGTGCGAGGCCGGATCGGCCGGGATCGCGCGCGCAATCCACAGCGCCATGGCCAGCGAGGCCGCGCTGAACAGCCACCACCAGGCACTCCAGCCCCAAACCGGAATGAAGACTGGCCCCGCCAACAAGGCCAGCGCCGTGCCCGTGGGCATGTAGGCGCCCCACACACCGAGCATGCCCGCCAGTTGTTGCGGCATGACCAGGCGGCGGATCAGTGCCGGTGCAGGCAAAGCCACCATCAAAAACCCCAGCCCTTCGAAGGCCCGCAACGCCAGCAGCCAGGCGACCGAATGCACCATGCCGCCCGCTGCGCTGGCCAGCGCCAGCAAGAGCAGCCCCCGCACCATGCTGCGTTTGAGGCCCATGCCATCGGCCCAGACGCCCATGAAGACGGCCAGCGTCAGGCCGGCCAGCTGCACCATCGAGAGCAAAAAGCCCGCGGCCAGCAGGCTCAGGCCCAGCTCGGCCTGCAGCGCGGGCAAAGCCGGCGGCAGCTTGCCCACCTGCAGCGCTGCCACGCCTCCCGCGGCCACGACCAGCCAGGCGCCGCGCAGGCCCGAAGCCTGGGCCGCACTCACAGCAACCTCGTACCGGTCAGCCGCTCGTGCTCGCGCATCGCAAAGCGGTCGGTCATGCCGGCGATGTAGTCGGCCACGGCGCGGTGGCGGTCCTCGCGCGCGGCGAATTCCGCGCGCATCTCGCCAGGCTGCGCCAGGTAAGCCGAAAACAATTCGCGCACCACCTGTTTGGCCTGGCCCGTGGTGTGCATCACCTGCGGGTGGCGGTAAAGGCTGGCGAACAGGAATTTCTTGAGTTGCGCGCTGTGCGCATGCATGTCTTGTGAAAAGCGCAGCAGCGGGCCGGCCAGGCGCGCCTCGTCGGCGCTTTGCACGCCGGCCGCCGCGATCGCGGCGCGCGTGGTGTCGATCACGTCGTAGACCTGATCGCTGAGCATGCGGCGCGTGCTCTCGTAGAGCCAGCGGCGCGGCTTGTCCGCCAGTTGTGGGTGCTCAGCCAGCGCCTCTTGGCGGTAGCGCTCAAACAGCGGCACCTCTTGCATCTGCTCGAGCGAGAGCAGACCCGAGCGCACGCCGTCGTCGATGTCGTGCGCGTTGTAGGCGATCGCATCGGCCAGGTTGCACAGCTGCGCTTCCAGGCTGGGCTGGGTGCGGTCCAGAAAGCGGCGGGCCACGCCCTTGGGCTCTGCCGCCTCGATGGCTTCGGCGTTGGCGCGCGAGCAGTGCTTGAGGATGCCCTCGCGGGTTTCAAAGCTCAGGTTCAGGCCATCGAATTGCGGATAGCGCTCTTCGAGCTGGTCGACCATGCGCAGGCTTTGCAGGTTATGTTCAAAGCCGCCATGGTCGTGCATGCACTCGTGCAGCGCGTCCTGGCCCGCGTGGCCAAAGGGCGTGTGGCCCAGGTCGTGCGCCAGCGCAATGGCTTCCACCAGGTCTTCATTGAGGCCCAATGCGCGTGCGATCGAGCGGCCCAGCTGCGCGACTTCGAGCGAGTGCGTCAGGCGCGTGCGAAACAGGTCGCCCTCGTGGTTCAAAAACACCTGGGTCTTGTAGACCAGGCGCCGGAAGGCTGTGGAGTGGACGATGCGGTCGCGGTCGCGCTGGTAGGCGTTGCGCGTGGGCGCGGGCGGCTCGGCGTGGCGGCGCCCGCGCGTGCGCGCCGGGTGGCTGGCCCAGGGGGCCAGGCCCAGCGGGTTGAGCACCACGTCAAGCACAGCAGGCGTCGATCACGTCGCGCACCACCGCGTCCGGCGCGCCTTGCGTGCGGGCCTGGCCCGGCGGGTCAATGAGCACAAACTGGATGTCGCCACCCACCGCCTTCTTGTCCAGGCGCATGTGGGCGATGTAGTCGCCCGCGTTGTCGCCGGGCTGGAGCACGGGTGCACGCACCGGCAGGCCCGCGCGGGCGATCAGGGCCTTCAGGCGCGCCACGAAAGCGGCATCGACCTTGCCCAGGCGCTGCGAGAGTTCGGCCGCCATCACCATGCCGCAGCCCACGGCCTCACCGTGCAGCCAGACGCCAAAGCCCAGGCCCGCCTCGATCGCGTGGCCAAAGGTGTGGCCGAAGTTGAGGATGGCACGCAGGCCCGATTCGCGCTCATCCTGGCCCACCACCCAGGCTTTGATCTCGCAGCTGCGCTTGACCGCACGGGCCAGTGCATCAGGTTCACGCGCCATGAGCGCGCCGATGTTCGCCTCGATCCAGGCCAGGAAATCCATGTCGGCGATCGGGCCGTACTTGATGACCTCGGCCAGGCCTGCGCTCAGCTCGCGCTCGGGCAGGGTCTTGAGCGTGTCCAGGTCGCAGACCACACGCACCGGCTGGTAGAAGGCGCCGATCATGTTCTTGCCCAGCGGGTGGTTGATGGCGGTCTTGCCGCCCACCGACGAATCGACCTGCGCCAGCAGCGTGGTCGGCACCTGCACAAAGGGCACGCCGCGCATGTAGCTGGCGGCGGCAAAGCCGGTCATGTCGCCGACCACGCCACCGCCCAGCGCGAACAGCACCGTCTTGCGGTCGCAGCCCTGGCCCAGCAGGGCGTCAAAAATCAGGTTCAGGGTCTGCCAGTCCTTGTGCGCTTCGCCATCGGGCAGCACCACGCTGTGGACCTGCTGGTAGTGCGGCGTGAGCGCGGCGCGCAGCTGCGCCTCATAAAGTGGCGCGACGGTGTCGTTGGTGACGATCATGGCCGCCTGCGCTTTGGGCAGGCCGGCCCAGGTGTCCGGGCGGCTCAGCAAGCCCGCGCCAATGTGGATGTCGTAGCTGCGCTCGCCCAGGGCGATCGCGACTTTCTGTGTCTCGGAGGTCATGCCCCCGAGTTTAGGGCCTTGGACGGGCGCTGCTGCGCCGCCTGGCGAGACTGATCGCCCGCCGGACCGGCGCTCACACCCGGGTTTTGAGGGCCGCCAGCACGGGCGGCGAGACCAGGCCCGACACATCGCCGCCGAGCTTGGCGATCTCGCGCACCAGGGTGCTGCTGATGTGCTGCACGCTGGCGGCGGTGTGCAAAAACACCGTGTCCACCTGGGGCGCCAGGTGCCGGTTCATGCCGGCCATCTGGATTTCGTAGTCGTAATCGGTGACCGAGCGCAGACCACGCACGATCACGCTGGCACCCTGCGCTTTCACGAAGTCGACGATCAGGCCGTCAAAAGGCAAGGCTTTCACATTGGGGCAGTCGGCCAGCGCGGCTTGTGCCATTTGCAGGCGCTCGTCCAGGCTGAGCAAGGTGTTCTTGTGCACCGCGCGCGCCACGGCGATCACCACGGTGCCGAACATCGCGGCGGCCCGGCGCACCACGTCTTCGTGGCCCAGAGTCAGCGGATCGAAGGTGCCCGAATAAACGGCGATGACGGAACGGCTCATGCGCAAGACCTCGCAGGTGGTTTGCAAAGATTATGCAGTGCGCTGCAAAAGGTGGGCATGCACCGCACCGGCCCGCAGGTGGCGGTGCACGGCCAGGCCCATGGGGCTCAAGACCTCCTCGCTCCAGGCCTGCGGCGCTTCCAGGTAGATCCAGCCCTGCAGCGGCACCAGGCGCGCGGCCGCGCGCAGGGCCGGCTCGAACCAGGGGCCATCAAACGGCGGGTCAAGGAACACCAGATCAAAGGCCCCGGCCGGCAGACGCTGCATGGCGGCCACGGCGTCGCCGCGCTGCACCTGCAGCATGATGGCTTGCAGGCGCTCGGCCAGTTGCTGCAAGCGCTGGGCCAACTCGGGCTCTTGCTCGAGCGCGATGACCTGCGCCGCACCGCGCGAAGCGGCTTCGAGTCCCAGCGCACCGGTGCCGGCAAAGGCGTCCACGCAGCGCCAGCCCGTGAGGTCCTGGCCGAGCCAGTTGAACAGGGTCTCGCGCACGCGGTCGGGCGTGGGGCGCAGACCAGGTTTATCGAGCACCGGGATCGGGGTGCGCCGCCACTGGCCGCCGATGATGCGGATCTCGTGCGCCGCCTGGCCCCGCGGTGCGGTGGCTGCGGCTTTCTTGCGGGCAGGCGGTGAAGACGGGGAGCGCATGGGTGGCGAGTGTACGTGGCCCCCCGCTCCGCATGAAAAAACGCCAGCCCCCATGCGGTGGTCTGGCGTTGGGTGGGCGCTGCACACCGGTGCAGCTGTCCGCTGGGCTTCACTTGTTCTCTGCGGCCTTCTTGTCGGCTTCGACTTTGTGGGCTTTCTTGGCCGCCTTGTGCTGGGCTTTCTTCTCTTCCTTGGCCGATTTCATCTCGGCTTTCATCTCGGCCTTGGCTTCAGCCTTCGCCGGTGTGGCGGCCACGGCGGGTGTGGCCGGGGTGGCTGGCATCTTGGCATCCACTTTGGCAGCGGCTGCCGGGGTGGCCGGCACAGCCGGTGTCGCGGGGGCCTGGGCGAAAGCGCCAGCAGCAAAACCGGCAGCGATCAGGGTGGCGAGCAGTTTGTTCATGAGAAAGTCCTTCGTCTCGGGTGATCAGCCCAGCACTGCGCTGAGCTTGCTCCTACAACGCCAGCCGTCCACACCTTGATGACGGCTGGCGCCGTGCAGGTGTAAGCCCTTGTGACATGACCTGCATCAAGAAGCCTGCGATTCGCGCTTGGCGACCTGCGCCCCTGCGCCTAGAGTGGAGGCATCCCTTTTTTGCACAGTGAGCATGGTCATGAGCCCCTCAGACACCGACGCACCCATCACCCACTTCTCGCATTGCCATGTGGGCATCCTGTCGCAACTCTCGCGCCTCAATGAATTGCCTGCGCTGCTGGGACCGGCCGCGCTGGCACGCAAAACCGCCGAGCAGTCGATCGCCTTTTTTGGCAAGGGCATGTACGTGCACCATCAGGAAGAGGAAAAAGAGCTGTTCCCAGCGGTGCGCTCCAGTGCACACGCTGGCCCCGAACGTTTGCGCGTGGAGGGCCTGATCGACGAACTCAAGGCCGGTCACCGCGAGTTGGAGGCCTTGTGGGAAAGCATCGCCCCCGGCCTGCACAAGGTGGCCAAGGGCCAGGATGCGGCGCTGGATGTGGCGGCGCTCACACGCCTGGTGCAGCAGTACCGCGTGCACGCCCAGTTGGAGGAAAACGAATTCCTGCCCCTGGCCGAGACCATTCTGGGCCGCAACAGCAACCACATGGCGGCGCTGGGCTTGTCGCTGCACATGCGGCACGTGCCGCATTTCACGGCCCACATCTGAGGCGCTGCCGAGGCGCAGGCCAGTCCGGACTCAGGGCTTGGCGCCCACCACCACGGTGACCATGCGCGCGGGTTGCAAGACCCGCGCAAAGGCCTGGCGCACATCGTCCGCGCTCACGCGCGCCACCTGCTCGCTCCAGCGGTCCAGGTAATCCCAGGGCAACAGGTTCCAGGCGATGTTGGCCACGTTGTCGAGCAGCTTGCGGTTGCTGTCGATGCGCAGGGCAAAACCACCCACCAGATTGGCCTTGGCCGCCGCCAGCTCGGCCTCGCTCGGCCCCTGCGCCACAAAATCCTGGACCACCTGGCGCGCCACCTGAACCGCCTGCGCGGCCTGGTCAGGCCGGGTTTGCAGGCCCACCGTGAAGGCCCCCGCGTGCAAAGCTGGCGCAAAGCCGCTGTAGACGCTGTAGCTCAGGCCGCGCTGCTCGCGCACCTGCGCGGTCAGGCGAGAGGTGAAGCCCCCGCCACCGAGGATGTGGTTGCCCACCAGCAAGGCAAAAAAGTCCGGGTCGTTGCGCTTGTGGCCAGGCTGGCCGATCAGCACATGGGCCTGGGCCGCATCAAAAGGCACGCGGATGTCTTGCGCGGCGGGCAGCGGCGGCACCTCGGCCACCGGTGGCAAGGGTTCGCAGCGGCCCTGTGGCCACAACGCGAGCAGGCGTGTGACCAGCGCATCGGCCTGCTCGCGCGAGACATCGCCGACCACACTCACCACCGCCCGGCATGGCCGCAGCGCCTGCGCGTGCCAGCGCCGCAGATCGGCCACGCCGATGCGCGCCAGCGATTCGGGCGTGCTGCGCCAGCCGTAGGGGTGGCCGCCGTAGACGGCCTCGGCAAAGCGGTGCTGCGCCAGCGTGCCTGGCCGCGTGAGCGCCTCGCGCAGTGCGGCCGCCATCTTCTCGCGGTCGCGCCGCCACACCGCCTCGGGGTAAGCCGGGTGGGCCATCTGGCGTGCGGCCAGCTGCGCGGACTTGTCCAGCAGCTCGGCATCGCTCAGGCTGCGCAGCGAAAAGCTCAGGCGGTCACCGGTGGCCATGGCGCCAAAGCTGGCGCCCAGGTCGGCCCAGGCTTCGCCCAGCTGGTTTTCGTCGAGCGCTTTGGCATAGGCCCCTGCACCGGCGTGGGCGCGCAAGCCGCTGGCCAGCTGACCGGCCGCTGCCGAGGCCAGGCCAGGTTTGTCTGCCGGGTCGCGGCGGCTGCCGGCATCGAGGTCGATCTGCACATCGACCATCGGGATGCCGTGGCTCTCGACCAGGGCCACGCGCGCGCCGCTGGGCTGTTGCCAATGCTGGATCGGCAACACCGCGTGCGCAGCCGACACCCAGCCCCAGAGGCCGAGCACCACAGCGATCGAGGTCCACATCCGCTTTGTCGTTGTTGTCATGCGTGCTCCCGCTTCAATGGCGCAAACCTGGCGCGGCGCGACGGGCCGGTGCGGCCGAGAGTGGCTGCGGGCGCAAGATGGCGATGGTGAGTTCGTCATCACCGAAATAGCGGCGGGCCACCGACTGCACCTGCGCCGCCGTGACCTGGCGCAGCCGCGCGATCACCTGCGCGCCACTGTCGGTCGGCAAGCCCAGCGACCAGGCCACACCCAGTTCGCGCGCCTGGTTGAAGACCGAGTCGAGTTTGTAAACCTCGCTGGCCACCCACTGGGTTTTGACGCGCTGCAACTCGGCCTCACTCACACCATCGTCGGCGATCTTGCGCACCTGGGCGCGCAAAGCGGCTTCGAGCGCCTCGGGCGCCTGGCCCTTGGCCGGCACGCCATCGAGCATGAAAAACTGCGGACCGCGCCCCATCAGGCCATTGGAGGCGCCCACGCTGTCGGCCAGGCGCTTGTCGCCCTGGGCCAGGCTGCGCTCCAGGCGCGCGCCGCTGTAGCCGTCGAGCACGGCCGAGAGCACGGTCAGCGCCAGCGCGTCATCGTGCTCGGGACTGGCCGCCAGCGAGGCCAGGCGCGGCACCTTGAAGGCCAGCGCCACATAGCTCTGCTCGGCCGGGGCCTTGAGCTCGACGCGGCGCAGGCCTTTTTGGGGCGGCTCCTGGCGGGGTTTGCGCTCGGGCACAGCGCGGGAGGGCCAGCGGCCGTAGTGCTTTTCTGCCAGCCGCCTGACCTGCTCGGGCTCCACATCGCCGGCCACCACCACCAGGGCATTGGCGGGGGTGTACCAGCGTTGGTAGAAGTCGCGGGCGTCCTGAGCGGTCATCGCGTCCAGATCGCTCATCCAGCCGATGATGGGGCGGCGGTAAGGCGAGGCGCTCAGCGCGGTGGCGCTCAGCGCCTCGTGCAGCAGCGCGCGCGGGCTGTCTTCGGTGCGCAGGCGGCGCTCTTCCTTGACGACCTCGATTTCCTTGGTGAACTCAGCATCGGGCCATTGGTTGCCCGCCAAACGGTCGGCTTCGAGCTGCATCACCGCTTCCAGACGGTCGGCGGGAATCTGCTGGAAATAGGCGGTGTAGTCTTTGGAGGTGAAGGCGTTGTCGCGCCCGCCCAAAGCCGCCACGCGGCGCGAAAATTCGCCCGGCGCCAGCTGCGCTGTGCCCTTGAACATCATGTGTTCGAGCACATGGGCCACACCGCTGGTGCCGTCCACCTCGTCCATCGAGCCCACGCGCAGCCAGACCATGTGCACCGCCGTAGGCGCACGTTGGTCGGGGCGCACCCACAGTTGCAAGCCATTGGACAAGGTGTAGCTGTGGGTGGCGCGCGCAGCGGCCGGGTGACTGGGCTGGGCTGGTGGGGTGGGCGATTGGGCCAAGGCCCCAGCCACCGACAAAGCGGTCCCCAGAGCCAGGATCAGGAGCAAGCGGGGTTTCATAGAATGGATGATCCACGAAATCCATTCCATGTTCAGTTTCTTCCGCAAAAAATCCCCGGCTCCAGCCCCTGTTTCGGAACCAGTGTCCAGCGCTGTACCCGTCGGGCAAGTCGCCGGCGCAGCCGCCCAGCCGGCGCCTGTGGCTGCGCGCCAGGGCTGGCTCGATCGCCTCAAGGCCGGTTTGCGCAAAACCGGCTCGGGCATCGCCACCGTGTTCACCGGCACCCAGATCGACGACCAGCTCTACGAAGAGCTGGAAAACGCGCTTTTGATGGCCGACACCGGCGTCAAGGCCACCGAGCAACTGCTGGCCGACCTCAAGCGCCGCGTCAAGGACGCCAAGGCCACCGACCCAGCCCAGGTCAAGGGCCTGCTGATGGATGCGATTGCCGATTTGCTCGCGCCGCTGCAAAAGCCGCTGGAAATCGGCGCGCAGCAGCCCACGGTGATCATGGTGGCTGGCGTCAACGGCGCGGGCAAAACCACCTCGATTGGCAAGCTCACCAAGCACCTGGCCGACAGTGGCGAAAGCGTGCTGCTGGCGGCCGCCGACACCTTCCGCGCCGCAGCCAAGGAGCAGCTGGCTGTCTGGGCCGACCGCAACACGGTCGAGATCATCAGCCAGCAAGGCGGCGACCCGGCCGCCGTGAGCTTTGACGCGGTGAGCGCTGGCCGCGCGCGCGGCAAGGATGTGGTGCTGGTCGACACCGCCGGCCGCCTGCCCACACAGCTGCACCTGATGGAAGAGCTCAAAAAAATCAAGCGCGTGGTGCAAAAGGCGGACGCCACGGCCCCGCATGAGGTCTTGCTGGTGATCGATGGCAACACAGGGCAAAACGCCCTGGCGCAGGTCAAGGCCTTCGACGAAGCTTTGCAGCTGACCGGCTTGATCGTCACCAAGCTCGACGGCACCGCCAAGGGCGGCGTGCTCTGCGCCATCGCGCGTGAAAAACCGATCCCGGTCTATTTCATTGGCGTCGGCGAAAAGCTGGAAGACCTTGAAACCTTTGACGCCAGCGAATTCGCGCAGGCGCTGCTCAGCTGAAAGTGGCTCGCCCCTTGCCTTGAACTCGACCTCGCCCTGCCTCATGCCCTCGCCCCACTTTTTCCCCGTCATTCCCGCGAAAGCGGGAGTCCATGGATACCCGATCCCGTCGGGCATGACCACCCTTGAGTTTGCTCATGACCACTGCTGAACCCCGTCTGACCTCCCTCTCGCATGGCGGCGGCTGCGGCTGCAAGATCGCGCCGGGCGTGCTGTCCGACATCCTCAAGGGCACCACCGCGCTGCCCGTGCCGCCCGAGCTGCTGGTGGGCATCGAAACCGCCGACGACGCCGCTGTCTACCAGCTCAACGACGAGCAGGCGCTGATCGCCACCACCGACTTTTTCATGCCCATCGTCGACGACCCGTTCGACTTTGGCCGCATTGCCGCCACCAACGCCATCAGCGACGTCTACGCCATGGGCGGCACGCCCATCATGGCGCTGGCCCTGGTGGGCATGCCGGTCAACGTGCTGTCCACGCAGACGATCGGCCGCATCCTTGAAGGCGGCGCCAGCGTCTGCCGCGCCGCCGGCATCCCGATCGCGGGTGGCCACACGATCGACTCGGTCGAGCCGATTTACGGCCTGGTGGCGCTGGGCCTGGTGCATCCCCGGCGCGTCAAGCGCAATGCCGACGCCCAGCCTGGCGATGTGCTGGTGCTGGGCAAGCCGCTGGGCGTGGGCGTGCTCTCGGCCGCACTCAAAAAGAACGCGCTGCCGCCCGAGGGCTATGCCCAGATGATCGCCACCACCACGCGGCTGAACACGCCCGGTCCGGCGCTGGCGGCCCTGCCCGGTGTGCATGCACTCACCGACGTGACCGGCTTCGGCCTGGCCGGCCATGCGCTGGAAATGGCGCGCGGCTGCGGCTGCACGGTCGAGATCGACTGGAAGCATGTGCCGCTGCTGGCCGGCGTGCGGGACCTGGCCGCCCAGGGCATGGTCACCGGGGCCTCGGGGCGCAACTGGGCGGGCTATGGCCAGGATGTGCAACTGCCCGCCGGCTTCATGCCGCAGGACCAGGCCTTGCTGACCGACCCGCAGACCAGCGGCGGCCTGTTGGTGGCCTGCGCGCCAGACAGCGTGGACGAGGTGCTGGCCAGCTTCCGGGCACAAGGCTTTGACCGCGCGGCGGTGGTGGGCCGGATCAGCGAGGGCCCGGCCCGTCTGGCCGTGCAGGCCTGAGCCGATCGGCTCACCCAGCGACCTGTAACTCCTTGTCACAGCACCGGTTTTCCGGTTTAGCACTCTCTCGCCAAGAGTGCTAATATTGGCGCATTGAAAGGAGTTCTGGAATGACCATTCAGTCTGGTTCCCCGTCCACCGCGATGACCCTGAGCAACCCGTGGGCGGTCGTGCCCTCGCTGGGCCACCTCGATGCCTACATTTCGGCCGTCAACCGCATGCCCATGCTCACACTTGAGGAAGAGCAGGAGGCCGCGCGCCGCCTCAAAGACCACAACGACCTCGAAGCCGCACGCAAGCTGGTGCTCTCGCACCTGCGCCTGGTGGTGTCGGTGTCGCGCCAGTACCTGGGCTATGGCCTGCCGCACGGCGACCTGATCCAGGAAGGCAATGTCGGCCTGATGAAAGCCGTCAAGCGCTTCGACCCCGAGCAAGGCGTGCGCCTGGTGAGCTACGCGCTGCACTGGATCAAGGCCGAAATCTACGAATACATCCTCAAGAACTGGCGCATGGTCAAGGTCGCCACGACCAAGGCCCAGCGCAAGCTGTTCTTCAACCTGCGCTCCATGA
>JACCDW010363067.1_pt1 | contig 14713 bp, 14 predicted proteins | sample 7449781 | NCBI WGS metagenome assembly JACCDW01 (sample SAMN15323449, study PRJNA562643) | freshwater metagenome | isolation source: river surface water | place: USA:Blue River Watershed | collected 2017-08-18
CAATGTGATTTCTACTGAAGAATGCCATAAATAAATTTATTTTCGGCAAAAAGAAACAAATTTGCAACTTTGTATTTCTGATATTTTTAATATCACAAAATAAATCGCGCTTTGTAAAAGTTGCATGTCATGAAACCATAACATAAATTTATCAGATGTGATATTATAAATATCATATCTTATACATAAGAAAAATACAAGTACAATCTTTTTGCCGAAAATAAATTTATTTATGGCATTCTTCAGTAGAAATCACATTGGAGATAAATCTCCAATATTGAAACTTTGTTTCAATGTGATTTCAAATGTAGCATTTAAAAATTACTTTCTTCTTTATGCAGACTGGTAATGACGTCCTGTCATATTGTTGTATCAAAATATAAAGAAGATACTTCGTGGACTGAGAATATTGATAAAAATTATCTGTTTATTTATGATAAATCTGAATCTCCAATACCAGATTCAATTCCTCGACGAAATATTGGCAGAGAAGGTGAAACTTTCTTATATCATATTATTAAATATTACAACAACTTACCAGATTATATATTACTTTTACAAGGGCACCCTTTCGATCATTTTCAGTATACAACTCAAGAAAAATTCTTGTCCTTACTTAATTATGTCATAAATAGTAGGCCCAGTATAACCATGCCACTTTTTAGAGATCTTATTACAGAAAATCCATCAGATTATAGAGGATTATTTTTTTCAGAATATTACACATTTATCTTCAATAAAAGTCCTCCTGAAGTAATATCATATTCTGGTGGTTGTCAATATATTATTCCTAAATCAGATATTCTTAAAAAATCACTGCAATTTTATAAAAGACTACACTTTCTCATGTTACAAACAAATGTTTCAAAGGGTGAAGACGCTCATAGTAAATTCAAACCTGTAGATCTAAATATAATGTCTGCATGGACCTTTGAAAGATTAGCATATTATATATTTACTGCATCTGAATATAATAAAGTTTTTGATAAGAAAACATATCTTATTACTAGTGATTATGGAATTATAAATAGCCCATTTCTTCAAATGATTAAAGATCATTATAATATTATTATGCTAAATGATAACTCTTCTGATTGTATAACAAAATTTTCAATGGATACTAACATTTTCTTTATAGAATCCAGAATTAATATGCCTAATTTAATAGAATATATAGGGTTTGTTGATTGTATCTTTTATTCCGCAACAAAAAATAAAATTTCGCTTGTCGTTGATAATCCAGCAATAGTAGAATACTGTGAAAAAAAAACTATTGATAATATTGCTCTAATGTATAATTATGCAAAACAACACAGTCCACCCATAGAGTTATTCCGCATTACTCCTATCGGAACTAATACATCTTAAACGAAGATAACTTATTCATCTATATATGTCACAGCCATCCTTTCATTTAGTTATTGCTAAATACAAAGAAAATATTTCTTGGACATCAGAATTTAATGAAAAGAACCTTTTTATTTATGATAAATCACCAAACCCTATTGAAGGCTCATTGCCTCGCATGAATATTGGAAGAGAAGTAGAATCCTTCTTTTATCATATTATCAAACATTATAACAATTTACCCGACTATCTTGTCTTCGTGCAAGGCAATCCTTTCGATCATTTTCATGATGTAACAAAAGAAACATTTGAATCTGAACTTACTAAACTTCTTTCTTCTAAACCAGAAATATCTGCCCCTCTGTTTACTAATATTCATGTAGAACCTATCAATACATATCCTGGTTTATTAGTTTCAGATTATTATGAATATACTTTTAATAGAAAATCACCTGAGAAACTTGGATTTGCGGCAGGTTGCCAATACATTATTCCTAAAGCAGATATTTTAAAGAAATCCTTACAATTTTATAAAGCATTTCACTATCTCATTTTACGAACAAATATTCTTACATCAGAAGACGCACATAACACTATTAGAGTGTTTGATCCAAATTCTATTTGTGGATGGACGGTAGAAAGATTACTTTATGGTATTTTACTTGCATCAGATTATAATAGGGATTTTGATAAGAAACGTTACCTAGTTACAGGAGGGGCTGGATTCATTGGAAGCAATCTTGTTGATTTATTAAAGGAGGATGCAAATGTAGTGGTCCTTGATAATCTTACGACTGGAAATCTTCAATATGTTCCTCAACATAAGAATGTTTTCTTTGTGAAAGAAGATATCTTGCATAATAATTTATATCAATGTGTTGGATTTGTAGATGGTATTTTCCACATGGCGGCTATGAGTAAAGTTCTTCCTTCTCTAGAAGATCCTACTATGATTGAATTTTGTCAAAGACAAAATGTGGATGGAACAATTAATATTCTTAAATATGCACAAGGACAATCTCCTCCTGTAAAAGTTGTTTACAGTGCATCGTCTACTTATTATGGAAATAATCCAACCCCCCAGAAAGAAGATCAACTTCCTGATTGTCAAACACCATATGCACTCACTAAATATATGGGTGAGTTATATTGTAATCTTTATTCAACTCTTTATAATGTACCAACTGTTCGCCTTCGTTACTTTATGGTATATGGACCTAGAGAGCCAAGTACAGGAGCCTATGCAGTAGTTTCAGGAATCTTTCTTCAAAGAAAGAAACAAAATTTACCCCTCATCATCCATGGAGATGGCACGCAAAGTAGGGATTTCGTTCACGTTCATGATATCTGTAAAGCAAATATACTTGCTATGAATAATACTTCCTTAGTTGATGAAACAATCAATGTTGGAACAGGAACTACACTTTCTATTAAAGCACTTGCAGATCTTATTTCTGATAATCAAATCTTTACAGAAAAACGTAAAGTAGATTTGAAAGCCACTTTATGTGAAACTACAAAACTTCAGGATAAATTAGGTTGGGTTCCAACAAATAGAATTCAAGATTATATTCAAGAAAAACTTCAAACTTTACAATAGGATTTATAATAATCCATTGCATTTCGTATGGCTTGGTCCATATTTAAATATTTATAAGAGGCCAGTCTTCCTACAAAGTGTACGTTTTTAGGAGAGTTTTCTGCAAGATTCTTATATTTTGCATAAAGATTTCTATTTTGCTCTGTGGGTACAGGATAATAGGGTTCACCCTTATCAGTACTTGTCTCACGAGAGAGTATAGTCCAATCACTCTTTTGATGCAAAAAATGTTTATATTCAATAGATCTTGTATAAGGTCTTGAATTATTTGGATAGTTAATGGAAGATAGAGGTTGAGCGTAGCCTTTTTCAGGAAATCTTTCCCAATGAAACTCTAATGATCTGTATTCAAGAGGTGGAAGGCCTGAAGATTCAAAATAAATATCTATGGGACCAGTAAAAATAATTGCTTTCCATTTTTTTTCTTTAACATCTTGCCAATCCGTGTTTAATTGACATGTTATATTTTCATGAGTTAACATATTCTTAATTATTTCTGTATAACCATTTGCAGGAAGTGCTTGATATTTATCACTAAAATATCGTGAATCAAATGAAGTTCTGATTGGAATTCTTTCTAAAACACTCGGCTCAAGTTCACTTGCCTCTTTGTTCCATTGTTTTTTAGTATATCCCTTAAACAAAATTTCAAACAATCTTGGTCCTACACGAGAAAGTGCTGTTTCTTCACTATTTTTTGCTCCCTCAGGATATTTGTATGTTTCTTTCTCAAGCCATCTCTTCATTTCATCCTCTGTTTGTATATTCTCACCAAGCAATTGGTTCACTGTCTCAATTGTTACAGGAACAGGTACGAGAACTCCAGAACAATCTGCTAATACACGATGAAACCATGGCACCCAAGTTCCAAATCTATTTACATACTTCCAAACCTCTTCATCATTTGTGTGGAAAAGGTGTGGTCCATATTTTGATATACGTATTCCAGTTTCTTTATCAATTTCATCATAGACATTACCACCTATATGATTGCGTTTATCTATAACAAATACTTTTTCACCATCTTCAGCATAATGGTTTGCTATTGTTGCACCCGTAAGTCCAGCACCAACAACTAAAATTATTTTCTCTTCCATTACAGAAGTAAAAGAAAAAATAATTAAATATTTTTATGCATCATGATACAGTTTTCAAATAATTTAATAACGAATACCACACGCACGCTCCCACGCCTCAACACTATAATTAAATGCGCGGCAGATACACATGCGATGGTCGTTCCCAGGACCTAATCTGCAGGCAGGACAGATCCAATTTGAAGTTTTATGCACTGGATCATATAAATCCTCATAATCAGTTGATACACACAAAGGCTTTTCTCTAGGCTTTCTAGGTTTATCTGATTTAGGTTTCGCTGGTGTTGTATTAACTTGAATAATAGGTTTTGCTAAATCAGTATTATTCCAGTGAGATTCCCAAGCGGTTTGATCTGCATATACTCTTTGTTCTGGATAAACTTGAAGGAGTTTACCATTCTCCAAATGAACTGCAGTTGAAACGCGTTTGTTATTAATAAAGAAACGAACAGTAGACATTGGAATACTAATTTATGCATTTACAATTATTCAATTTTTAAACTTTCCAATAAGAATAAACTTGTTTTGTTATTTCATACTGTTCCCATTTCTTTTGTTCTCTTTCAGATTGTTCTTTTACCCAATTCCACATTTGCTGAAGACCATCTTTTAAAGAAGTCTTATCCTCAAATCCCAACAACTTAATTGACTTCTCAAAAGTGCTGTATGCATGTTTAACTTCATGTCTTCCTTCTAAATAAACTATATTTTCATTCCCTGTTACATCGCTCAATACGTGCGCGGCTTCATTTAATGTATAAGATATACATCCCCCAAGATTAATAATCTGATTTTTTGCTTCTTGACTTACCGCCGCTTTCCATAAACAAGGAAGAATATCATCTATGTAGGAAAAGGCCCTTTCCTGTTCACCATCTCCATAAATTGTAATCGGCATTCCCTTTGTACTCTTATACATCCAAATCCCTAATACATTTCTGTAAGGATCCCAGATATTTTGAAAAGGTCCATACACATTGTGTGGTCTTATTATACAATACTCTAATCCATGTTGCTCGTTAGCAATCTGTACGTCCATCTCACCCATATATTTTGCAACTCCATAGGGGTCTACTGGCGAAGGTATCATAGATTCATCAAATGGAGGAACTTGTCTTCCATAGACAGCCATAGAAGAAGTAAACACTAGACGGTTAATATTATATTCAATACACATATTAACAATAAAGGCAGTACTTAGTACATTATTCTTATAATTAAAGCAGCGAATGAATGGACTCAAACCTTCTGCAGCATATGCAGCAAAGTGAAATACATACTGAATGACTTCTTTTTCAAAGAACTCTTTTTCAATATATTCTTGAAAATCCTTTTCGCTTAGATCTCCAGATACAAATTGAAATCTTGGATCCTTTGGTAAATACTCTTTGTTTCCACCAAATAGTGAATCTATTCCTAATACACTTTCATTTGTTTCTCTCAAAAGAAAATGTATAAAATTAATCCCAAAGAGACCTGCAGCCCCAGTTACAACAATCATCTTTGTTTTCTTTGTTTATTTCTTTATGCTTCTATAAGAATATTATTTTCAACGGCGACAAGGCCAGATGCCCCTGTGATTTCAAGTTCAACCTTTGGTTCACAAAGTGGAGGGAGTAATTCTTCTATACCTCTATGCTCATGATCTTTGCAATATTGTATTGTTTCTTCTACATTATTGTAGAAATCTATAAATAGGGAAAATGGAAATGAATATAAGACTGTTGAATGTAAAATACTACCATCTCCTCCATATATTCTTTTCTTAAATGTAAATTTTTCTGTGGAAAATAATTCTTCTTTGAACTTATTTGTTAAGTAATATCTTCCTGATAATTTGAAAAATCTCTTGAATGAAAGTTTATTAGTAATTATATAATCTAAAGCGCATTTAGTTTGCAGTGCTTCACCAAGTGCTTTCTTATTTGATCCAACACAAATCTTTCTTATCTCGTCTTCATTATAAAGATTTATATAATGTTCGACACTTCCTTTAAGAATTGTTTCATAACTTTCAGGAATATCCGAACATTCTATGATAATAATTTCAGCGGAAGGTAAAAATGTTCGCACTGACTGAATGCTTCCTCGCAATTGCTCGAATCTTTGTTCTGGTGTAAAAGCACTTCTAACAGATGAATACGTCCAAGGAATATTTCCAGGATTTATAACACTTGTTAGTAAAACAATATCTCTCATACTGGTAATTAAGTTACTATTTCCTTTAGGAGTCTATCTATACAAGCAATAGGAGACAATTCCTTAAGAATAAATCTTCTAGGTCCAAATGTTTTATAATACTGTTGCATAAGTGCAAAAGATGTATCAAATTCAGTTTTTTCTGTAAATACAATACCACAAGTGGCATCCCAATAGGGTATCGCTGTTGCTTTGAAGTTGTATTTTCCAAGATAATCTCTATAAATTAGAGTATCATTCCTATCATATTCTTCAAACATTGATTTACAATCCCAAACCAGTAAGGGAATATTACAAGAAAGACATTCTTCTAAAGCAAATCCTTGTGACTCATGTCTACCCAACCAGATACCAAAATGTGACTTATGAATAATATCTAAATAATCTTCTTCATTATAAGATCCATACTTGATGACAATGTATTTAAGATTTCTTTTTTGCAATTCATTTTCTATATAAGAAAGTTCACTGGAGTGTCTGGATTTAAAATAGACAAAACAATCATATTCCTTGTCTACATTTTTAGGTGAGAACTTTTCTATGTCAACTGCAAAAGGAAGACTTTTTGATTCTAAAGAAAGACCACCAATCTCATTTTGTACGTCAATTACCCAATTTGAAAGTAAATTATAAAAACAATGAGAAGGAAACTTAAAATTGTCTTTTAACCACACTCCATCTGCAAAGACAAAATTCTGTGGTCCATACATTATAGATTTGGCATTAGGAAATAATGTGGGGGAGATTGCTTCAGTAGGTATAAATACAAGATCCCATTCTTCTCCAAATCTTCCAAAATCTTTTGTTATAACACATTCTATATTTTTGGCTTTACACATAAGAATAAATCCTATTCTATTCTTATGATGTACGTACGTATCAACATATAAGAAACGCATTCTATTTTTTAGATGGAATACTCTTAAAGCGCCCATATCATTCCCCATCTTTCTTTTCTATTCACATCACAAATAGATTCAATCAACATATATACCATTTGAAAGTTACATAAATCTTCTTCCTTCACATCATAAGTATAATTGTCTTCAAACTGTATATGAAATTTTGTAAATCCAATCTTATGTAAATATTCTATACTTTTTAGCATTTCACTCTCCTTTTCTTCCGCCCACTCAAAACATATTTTTGGAACTTTCTTTGTTAAACTCAAAAGAACATTATGCTCATATCCTTCTACATCTATTTTAATTAAATCAGGCACACCATACAGTTCTACTAACTTATCAAGAGTTATTGTGGGAATATCTCGAATAGGTTCAAACCAAACATAATTCGGTGTAAAACGACTCTTTGTAATCCAATCTACATCTGATGTTGAGATTGTATCAGCGTTAGATAAATAGAATGCTTCAGTTTCCTTATTAGAAACAAGTCTATGTACCACATGGACGTTGGAGTCCTCTTTATACATATCTTTTAATTCTTGAATTAAAAAAGGATTTGCTTCAACAAGTACACATTCATCGTATTTTTTTCTGTTTATTTGAGTATATTTTCCATGATTTGCACCGATATCAAATAAAAGTGACTTCATTCTAGTTTTAGTTGTTTCTCGAGTTTAAGTTAGTTCAATAGGTCGCTCAAGGACAGTCATTGATTCACGGTAAATTGTGTTGTATTTTTCAGGTTTTGCGTCAGGACCAAACATCCATTTGTCAGGTGCTATAATGAAAGGATTCTCATAAATAGATAAGAAACTTCCCCACCAATAAAAACTAGAATTGGAAATAATATAATTCTTAAAAAGACAACTTGCTAGAAGTTGTATCAAATCATCTTTCATTTCAAAAAATCTAAATTTATCTCCCTGAAAATTGGCCTTGCACCATTCTACATCATCAGATAAAACATAATAGCGTTCCTTTTTTATAGTTTCCATGGCTTTCTTATAATATGTCATTCCACACGGATTGTGTACATGTGCATGCGTTATGTAATCACCTCTTCTTACACCCAAGAAACAATAGTCATTGTCTAGTTTGAGTTCTGGAAATTTCTCAAAGAGATCAGAATTTCTTTCTAAATAGTTAACTATTCCTTCCATTGGAGTAAATAATTGCTTAATCTCTTTACTATATTCACGAAAATACAAATCACTCTGCCAATATCCATAAAATGATAGTGTAGGCGCACCGTGATTTAATGCAAATTGGACCTCTTCATTCACAGAAGAATAGCGAAAATCCTTTTCTGAAACTCTATAGGTTTGTGGAATAGAGTCAACGAATGACAATTTCTGAAACAAGTTTCCATAATACTTAGAAGGATGAGACCCTTGTCTGCATCCATCAAATTGCATTTTCTCAAACTGCAATTTCTTATGAAAATGACGAGAGGCTGCATATGCAATCGCAATCTGAAACATTTGATTTCCAACTCCTCCCATGAGTTTTGATGTGATGATTGCAGAAGAATAGTTTTGTAGAATTTCTGATAAGATTCTTTCACTAGAATAAGTAATCGACCAAGAAGGATAGTCTTTCTTAAACTTTGAAAGATCAGAAATATACCAAATATGGTCTCCTGATCGATTTTCATCAGTGTATGTAAAATTGTTCCAAGAAGAACCGATCATAGATTTTACCTTTTCAATTGTCTCCAAAATACTCAAAGAATTATCACGACCACCTCCCATGTTATACACAGCAGCAGGTTTCGGATTCTGATGATACTGCCAGAAAGCATTCACTAAATCAAATGAATGAATATTATCTCTAACTTGTTTTCCTTTGTACCCATAAATCGTATAAGGTTGATTTGTTACAATGCATTTCACCAAATAAGATAAGAAGCCGTGAAGTTGGGCTCCTTGATGATTAGGCCCTGTAATACAACCTCCACGAAAGACAACAGTATTCATACCAAAGTATCGTCCATATTCTTGCACCATCATATCTGCAGCAAGTTTACTCACACCGAATATGGAATGTTTGCAATGATCTACAGACATATTCTCATTAATTGCAAATCCAGGGACTTCATATCTCGTTGTTTCTTCAACAACAGGAAGACGATTGGGATTATCTCCATAGACTTTATTGGTTGACATGTAAATAAAAGAAGCCTTGGGAATGTATCTTCTAGTAAGTTCTAGAAGAATGACTGTTGCAGTACCATTGATGCTAAAATCAGTGAGAGGTTCTTTTGCAGCCCAGTCGTGACTCGGTTGTGCTGCGCAGTGAATCACACAATCCAATGTATCTTTATATGTTGAAAAGATCTCCTCAAGTGATTTCACATCGCGAATATCAATAGAATGGTGCTTATAGGATGAAATTGTATCTTGGAGATATTGAGATACAGACTTTGTAGATGTTCCAAAAAAATACGATCGCATATCATTGTCAATACCGAGTACTGTGTACCCATTTTGAGAGAAAAACTTGACGGCTTCTGAGCCTACAAGTCCTCCTGAACCTGTAATAAGACAATGTTTCATTGTGTATCCTTGTAAATAGTTATTTAGACCGGACTTTCTTTTTAAACATATTTAATATTGCAATAAAATGATTTCCAACATTTACGCCATCTCTGCTATAAATTTCTAACGACTCAGACTTGTATCCTTCTTTTACTTTTCTGGCTAAAAGATCTGGATACCATGTAGATTCTTTTCGCAAAGGAGCAAATAAAGGGGTTTGTACGTTTCCATATTCATCTTTTGCAATGTGCAATAAGTACAACTGCTTTCCTTTATAAACTCCAAACATCATATATTAGTGAAATATTTTTCATTTAAACAAAAAACACAGAATTAAAAAAGGGATGACATACCTTAGAGATTTTGCACAACTCAGAGGTTTATTTAATTTTTTAGAAAGAATGAATACGAATATGTTTGAGATTGAACTTGTAATGGAAAATCCAGAAGGGAATAATATGCTTACTCAATTTGGAACTGCTATACAAAATAAAACAACTGTCAGTTTACGAGGCGTACAAAACTTGTTAGAAATTCACTCTCTTATCGAGCAGAGTACACATTTTCGTCAAGCCCATATAGAGCAGATCCGTTTTACTAACACTATCGTTTCTGGATATATCAATATGCAGACCAGAAGTGTTTCTATCATATTTCATACAATAGAGAGTATTGAAAATATCGTTCACCAACTTATTGATATCCCTATACCTACTTTTGAACTCAACATTAAGATTTTCCATACAGGTCGCATTCCTCGCTCCAATATAATGTCTTAGACCGTTTCTTTCTTATGATGAAAGACACCATTAATTGTGGTGCGACACTCAGGGCAGGTTTGGTTTTCTGCCATCCAGCGAGTCAAAGCCTCTTTTTCAAAACAATGATAGCATGATGTTACAGAAATTTCTGGAACATCCTTGAATGGTACCATTGTTATGCTACAGGCTTTTTCACTCTTTACAAATGAATCTAAGATGGCTTCAATTACAAATTTAGGAATTGTAAAGGAGGCTTGTCGTTGATTTCTATTATCTTCACCACCACCTGCACCAGCAGGTTGAATAATGACATTTCTTGGTCGACGGATAATATTAATATTATCACGAGGGGGACGAGGAATCTCTAGTTCGCGCCGAGGGGATGAATAATAGTCACCTTCATAATGTCTGCGACGAGGAGGTGTTTGAGGTCTTTGGAGATCTTGTAAACTGAAGGATATACGTCTTCGCACATTAATAGAGGTATCACTGCCTCTATTGTCATACCGATCAAATAAAGTAAGAATTCCAATACGTCGATCAAATATTTCTCTATAGAATTCATCATACGTATGAATGCTTGTGTGGATTAGATTAATTGCTCTTCCCTGTTCAAACAGTAAATCTTGAAGTAAACGACTTTCAAAATCAAGAATAGGAATCTCCTGTAACTCACGGCTACTCAAATTATTTTGAAGATAAAATCCAGTATCCCACCACTCCATCTCATAGACTATACGCGGACTACTATGATGAGTATACAACTGTAGATTTGTCAAATTCTTTTCAGGATGAAATCTATGATGGGGATAAATTGAGAATTGATTCTGACTAGGAATATGTACGTTTGTATACACCTGTTGAACTCGTTCATTATGACCCACCCAATCTGGATCTGTCGCTTCAAGTATATAAATACGAAGGTGCGGAGGAGGCATGGATGTCATAAACGCAAAGATTCGTGGTAATTCCCTGTAGTTTGCCCTCATCTTTGCTATACTATTTTATAGGGGTATCAAATTTCAATTTTATTCCTTTACATATACATGAAGTTGAGATTCATTCGTCCATGTCATTGGAATCCGATGAATTTCTTTGAGTACAAGTCTATTCTGCGCTGCATTCGGTAACTCTTTGGAACATTGAATTATACATCCTACAGGGGTATCACGACCCAGTTTTGCAGCAAGTTTTTGATTATTTTCTTCAGAAAAGCAAAGATTGGAAATAAAAATCCAACAAGCATTTCCATAAGAAAACTCGTCATCCAAAACAGAACCAGTTACAATACCACATCTATTTTGCACTGTTTTTCCAATACGACCTATTGCTATACCTGCCTTTCTGGCCCTATCTTCAACGAGTTCAATTCCAATAGAACGAATCTGGGGATGAAGAAGTGCCATACCAATCACTGTTTTCCCTAAACCACATCCTAAATCATAAAATGTTCTATTTTGAACTGGAACTTGGGATAAAGGTAAATATTTAGAAAACATTTTTGCCATTTTATGAATACCAGCCTCGGTAACCTCTCCATAAGTGAGTTGATATCCCTCATACTTATTTTCTGAATCATCAAAATGTCCGTCAAGTCCGTTAAAAATCTGCATAAATGTTGATTGCTTTCTTGAAACATTCTTGTAAGTTTTACGAACATGTAACTTTGCACGGCGCGTCTTCCCTCTATTGTTCGGGGTTGCTTGGGTATTCATTTTTGTTCTACTCATTTGAAAGAGTGTAGAATAAAAATTTAAACGCAATCCTTTAGTGCTTGCGTGTTTTATGTTTAGCCTTTGTTTTTCTTTTTTTGCGAGTTCCACCAAGTTGATTTTCCTGATTGCCTGCAAACTCAGAGCGAGATGTTAATGCTTTTTCTATTTCTTCCCTTCTTCCTTTATTTTCAATTTCTGAACTTGTTCTTCGCAAAGTTGCTCCTTCTTCACAGTTACTTGCTACAGAACGACAGATTGTAAAATAATGAATTCCAGGAAAGGTTTCCATAAGATGTTTTGTTGTATATTGGCTATTCATGAGAGTAGATGTAATAGATTTAATGTCTTCCCCTTTCAATATCGAATCAGGAGTTGGATCTTTCTTGTATTTCTTTTTATAATGCGCATTGGTTACAGTTTTAACTTGTGTAGCAGTAGGAAATGTGCTTGCTTTAAAATACCCAAGAAATTCTTTTATAGGTATTCTATATAAATACTCCTCCAAAGATTTTTTCAACTCCTCTTCAGAAAGTACTGGTTTCTTTTCAGCAATTTCAGCAAAGAAAGTTAATCTATCAGGACTTTTTAGTTTTGCTTTTAAAGAGTCTATTCTCCAGGAGTCCCATTCTTGAAAGCCCCCAAACTTATAGTCTTCTAATCGTTTTGCAACTTCTACTGTTTGGAGGTTTCCAGAAAGATCCGTCTTCATTTGCTTGATAATAAACGGTAGAATCATCTTGTAGATAGAGTATGTTTGAATAGATTCGGGCAATAATTCCATATCTCTCTTTTCACATAATCCTGATTCTGAAATCATAAATGTAGATTCGCTATTCCACTCTGCAGTAGGATAAAAGGAGGATACAATATATTTCTCACCAGGGAGTTTTATATGAAAATTTTCAACAGGAACCTTCAATCGTTTAGCAAGTTCTGCAAGATTCTCTTTCACATAAGGATATCTCAAGAGTTTACGAGATTCCTCTGTTGATTCACGAAAGAAATCCAGTTCAACTTTATTGAATTTTGTTACTCTTCCACAAAGACCAGTTGTGATGAGAATACAATCTTCTGGAACCGTCGCCTCTATAGGCTGATGTGTCTTTGAATCACACATGTCTGTTCCATGGCCACCATATCTATAAATATTCGTATTTGCAGGAAGGGCATTGAGTTTCCCTTTGTTTCTGCGATATACAATTGTCTGCTTTTGGTTTCTTGTTTCCTTTGATTCCAAGAGGTTTTGGATCTTCTTTGCAATATCCGCAGGTACATTCTTTTTTAATATTTCTTCGAGTATTGTTTTCTGTTCACCATTCAGTTCTTGCTGTGATACATGATCGATATAAAAGTTCAAACGATATCTTATGTATTTATTGGAACTGAAAGAAGGTACTCTGTCAATATCACGTTTCATCTCACGAGTTAAGTCTTTGATTGTGTATGATTCTTTCAAAGGAAAAAGAACATCATAGGAGAGTTCTTTGATTTCATCTGAATTAAAAAGACGAGAAATTTTATTATAAAGACTGATACGTTTCATTTCAACCGGATGAAAATTGTCACCATATTTTTCAAGTAACTCTATAAATTTTTCCTTCATGTTTGTGGGGTTCTCTTTTGACAGGATTTCTGCTTCTTTTATAAAATCATCGTCTGTTGTTTTTTTTGTTTTTGTTTTTGGTTTATTTGTGGCCGTAGACGACTCCATCTATTCTAGTTCAATAAGAATAAGTGATGTATTATCACCAGAATACATTCCATACTCCCAATTGTAAAACTTCATTGTTCGTTTATGGACGGCTAATGACGCAGCCACTTCAATATTAAATTCAGATTCTTCAAGAACAGTATGAATCTCAGAGACAATTTCTGCATGTGTACCATGATTTGCGATTAACTTTTCATGGCGCCCACCCTTTGCATTTATTATTTTTTCCGTGAAACTGTCAGAACAAAGGATTAAGTAAGTATTCGGTTTTCTTTCCCAAATATCTATTTCTGGTATGGCAATAAGGCCATATTCATTTTCCTTCTTTGCTTTATTTCCAAAACAACGTGTAACGGAAAGTGAATTAAAGATACGTTTTTCACCAAACTCATTTGAATCTGAAAACCAACCTCCCTCTTGATTTACGCGGTCTACCTCAAATGTATTTCTACTGTCATGATCTTTGGTACTCTGAAGGAGTTCTCCTTCTTTTGTCATAAGGAGTGCAGGAGAATCTCCAAGGTGTGCTGTAATAATATGGGTATCTGTTACAATAGAAACGACTGCCGTTGTACCACCATCCCATACATTTAGAGACTGTGAACATTCAGTCTCCATTTTCTCAAATTCTACTGTGAGAAGATTTGCAATCTCTTCTGGAGAAGAAAGGGTTTGTTCGTCCAAAGCATACTGGATACGAATGGGTAGCATCTTATTGACGAGATCAACACATCGTTGACCTGAATGACCATCAAAGATAGAATATATAGTGTATCCTTTCTTTGTTTCATAAATTGAAATGCGGTCTTCGCTTGGATTCTTATATCCTGCATGGTGAGAG
>JACCDW012057233.1_pt1 | contig 14711 bp, 20 predicted proteins | sample 7449781 | NCBI WGS metagenome assembly JACCDW01 (sample SAMN15323449, study PRJNA562643) | freshwater metagenome | isolation source: river surface water | place: USA:Blue River Watershed | collected 2017-08-18
AGAAGAACGAGCTGTGTTTGAAGCAAAACAAAAAGAGCTGTTGGATGCAATCAAAAATTGCCCTGTGCCACGAATTATTGTGGAAGAACAAAATAAGGCAGCAGCACAAAAATGAAACACTACGGTCTACTACTAATATTATTACTCACTGGTTGCTCAACCACTGTACCAGTTGTGGCCAAGTTTCCGGATGCTCCACCGTCATTGAAAGCACCATGCCCCGAACTCAAAAAGATTGAAGGCGACTCAGTTTCAATTGTGGATCTACATAAAACAGTTGTCGAAAACTATACACAATACTATGAATGTGCAACAAAAGTTGAAGGTTGGAATGAGTGGCATACACAACAGAAAAAAATATTTGAAGAAGTGAAATAATATGAAATATCTAACAATTGTATTTTTATCAATTTCTCTAATAGGTTGTAGTACCATTAAAAAATACTGGCCTAGAGATCATGATCCGGTTATGTTCAATCACTTAGTTGAGCTAGATAGAATTTTAGAAACAGTAGACTGCGAAGGACCAGATTGGGGAGTTATGGTTATGTCCTCGGCACATTTGGCTAGATACACCGAGTGGCGTAAAGATCCTCAAGCAGAAAATATCAAAGGATTACATGCTCATGCTGAACGTATGAGCAAAGGTGGTAGCAAAACATTTTGTGAAATTGGTAAAAGAACTGCGGCACAAAGAATACAAGCAGCTAGGTCTGCATGGGAGGGAAGATAATGCATCCACTAGAACAAGAAATACAATCGTTAAACGAAGCATACGAAAACGGCGATATTGATCGCAATGAAAGAGATTATCTGTTGCTTGAAATCAGAGATATTCGAGCAGCACAAGAATGTGCAGGCAATGAACAATTGGCAAGACAAATTTATCAAGCTTGCAACGTAGCAATGGCAGTTATTTAACAGGAGCAAATATGCAAGAACAAGAGTCTTGTCCTATCTGTGGTGGCAAACATAACAAATAAAGGATCAAATATGGAATTAACCAAAGACCAACTCAAACAACTATTACCAAAAAATCAATATATAAATCACTGGCATCGAGCTTTAAGTCAGCTGTTGCCCGATTATGAAATCAATACACCGCAGCGTATCGCAGCATTTATTGCTCAATGTGCTCATGAATCGGGCGGTTTTGTTTTCCTGACAGAAAATTTAAACTACCGAGCAGAAAGTTTAATGAAAACTTTCCCAAAATATTTTCCCGATATGGCCACAGCAAAAGCGTACGAAAAGAAAGCAGAAAAAATTGCTAATCGAGTGTATGCTAACAGAATGGGCAACGGCGACGAAGCGTCGGGCGATGGATTCCGTTATCGAGGTAGAGGACTTATTCAGTTAACTGGTAAAACAAACTACCAATGGTTCGCTGCCAGTTTAGAAATCAGCCCAGAAGAAGCAGCGGAATACACTCAAACATTTGAAGGTGCAGCCCAAAGCGCATGTTGGTTTTGGGAGACTAACAAATTGAATGTAGAAGCAGATGCAGGCGACATAAAGAAAATGACACGCAAAATCAATGGCGGGTTTATTGGCCTAGACGATCGTATCAAGCACTACAATCATGCATTGCATGTACTAGGAGTTCACTGATGAAATACCTATGTCTACTAATACTACCGTTGTTAGTAGCCTGCCAGGAAAACTATAGATATCCATGTCAGGATCCAGACAACTGGGAAAAGAAAGAATGCCAAAAACCATACTGTAGTGCTAACGGTACATGTCCAGAAGACCTAACACCTTATGAAAAAGATAAGGTAGGTGGCGGCACCGGAAACCCAAACTTTAATACAGCACCACCAGCACCAAGAAAAGGAGATTGTAAATGATTAATGAACTATGGTCAGGAGAAAGATATACCACCGAAGAATTAAACGCTAGATTAAAATTCTTCATTGGTATTGTTTTAGGATGTACACTATTTGGCATCGTATTTGTTGTACTATATAGTCTTATTTTTGTTACACAACCAATGAATGGTATGAGCCCAGTGGATAACAAATTCTTTGAATTGATTATTCCAATTGCCACATTCCTAACAGGTACTCTGTCGGGTATCATGTTGGCTGGTGATGATAAAGATTTGCGAGCAAAAGCTATTGATGCTGCTAACAAGCCATATACACCTCCACCGAGCCCACCAGCCAGTCCTGTAAGATCCGCACCAAGTTCGTTCGCGGCACCTGCTGCATTCGGCTCGGCTCCTTCGTTTGGAGAAGCAGCAGTTGGTAGTTTCACTGCCGCAGTATCTACCGGGTTCGGCGGAAAAGAAGCGCCAGAGCAGCCTGATCATCCGGAACGATAATGAGCTTTCTAGTTAGAATGCTTTCAGGCGAAAGCGAATCAAATCCCAGCAGCAAGAGAGTCATAACATTTTTGGCTTTCTTGATGTGTGCCGCAGGATTTATCGCCGAAATGTTTTTTGAGAAAAAAGTAAACCCAACCACTTATGAGTATATGATGTATATTGTAATTGGCGGTTTAGGTTTCACCGCATCAGAAAAATTTGTTAAAAAGGATACAACAAAATGAAAAAAATAATTGTACTAGCAATGCTAGCAGCACTACCATTAGCTTACGCACACGACTGCGCCGCGGCTGAAGAAAAGAAGGTTTGTGTTAAAGAGTTCGACAACAAAACTAAAAAAGAAAAAGAAGTTTGCAAAACAATCAAGGTACACAAGAAACTAGAAGGTACCAAGATTGATGGTGCAAAAAAAGACGAAAAAAAATAATAGTTGTAAATTACAATTCGTTAATGAGCCCATTCGTGGGCTCTTCTCATTTGTATTGACAATATACTATAAAGGATATATAATTATAGCATGACACACTACGACACCTTGGGAATTTCAGAAAATGCTAGTCCAGATGAAATTAAAAAGGCTTACCGTAAACTAGCCAATCAACATCATCCCGATAAAGGCGGAGACACCAATAGGTTTCAACAGATTCAAGCTGCCTACGAAACATTAATCAACGAACAACAAAAAGCACAATATGATGCTGAACGCCGTGGTATGGGTGGGTTTCGATTCACTGTAAACGGACAAGACATGGGCTCGGGTATGCCTCATGAAATGGAAGAAATGCTTAGAAACTTTGGATTTGCTTTTGGTCCTGGGTTTGCCAATCAAGCCGATCCTTTTAATATTTTTAGGCATCCAAGAAAAAACAAAGATTTACAAATTGAAATTTTAGTTAATTTGGCAAGCACACTTGTTGATCAAATTAAAATAATAAACGTCAGAACAACCAATGGAGATACCTATCCTGTTGAGGTCAAGATTCCACGAGGGGTGCGTCCTAGCTCTACAATCAAATATCCAGGATTAGGTGATAATTTTTTTGCTACACTGCCTAGAGGTGATCTTTATATTAAGATTAATATAGAACCTAACACAGAGTTTGGTGTAGATAATCTAGATTTACATAAAACATTAGAAATTGATTGTGTAAGAGCCATGGTCGGTGATAGATATAACATCAACGGATTAGACGGTAAAGAATTTGAAGTAAACATTCCTGCAGGAACACAGCCTGGAACTAGACTAAGGATTCCCAATCAAGGTTTATATGCAATGAATCAAAATATTAGGGGTTCTTTGATTATCAATGTTAAAATTAACGTCCCTACAAATTTAAGTGTTGAACAATATCAAACTCTTAAAAACTTATTCTTTATTCAATAAATATTTTTATGCTACAAACCAACCCAGAAATTGACCACATTGTTGCCGAAGCAACAGACCTAGCAAAAAATTTGAGTCATGAATATGTGACTCTGGAACATGTTTTTATATCCATGGTTCGATTTGAACCTTTCAAGGACCTTCTTGTTCAATTTGGAGCTGATGCTGCTGGTCTTGAAGCAGAACTCGAAGCGTATCTGTTACAGGCAACCAATTTAATAATTTCTGATAGCGAACCAAAAAAAACACATAGTCTCGAACGAGTGTTTAATCGTGCATTTACTCAGGTATTGTTTAGTTCAAGAACTCATATTGAATTGATGGATTTGTTCTTGAGTATACATGCCGAAAACAACAGTTATGCACACTATTTCATGGTCAAGTATGGATTGGATCGTGCGAAACTGGTAGAAATTTATAATAAAAATTACAAATCAGATTACAAGAAAACAATAGGTGATTCAAGTCGTGCAGATAAAATTCTAGAACACTATTGCGACAATCTAAACACCTCAGCCAAAGAAGGTAAAATTGATCCCGTTATTGGTCGCACTCAAGAAACTTCTGATATCATTGAAATTTTGGCTCGTAGAAATAAAAGTAATGTGCTCATGGTTGGAGATCCTGGCGTGGGCAAAACTGCTATTGCCGAAGGACTGGCTCTTGCCATTGTGACAAAAACTGTTCCGCAATATCTACAGGATTATACTGTATACAATTTAGATATTGGAAGCCTATTGGCTGGTAGCAAATATCGTGGAGACTTTGAAGAAAAGATTCAAGAAATTTTATCGGCGCTAAACACCAAAGGCAATGCTATCTTGTTCATTGACGAAGCACATCAAATGCGAGGCGCTGGTGCTGGCAGTCAGAGCAGCGTAGATTTCAGTAACATGATCAAACCGGCTCTGAGCAAAGGTCGAATAAAAGTAATTGCTAGTACAACCTGGGAAGAGTACACACAGAGTTTTGAGAAAGATCGAGCACTCATGCGTAGATTCCAACGAGTCACCATTGATGAACCAAGTGCAGAAACTACTAAAGAAATATTGTACGGGCTACGATTTAATTTTGAAAAGTTTCACGGAGGAAAGATTTCCGATGAGGCAATTGATGCATCAGTAGAGCTATCTGTCAGGTATCAAACTGATAAAAAATTACCCGACAAAGCTATTGACTTGATCGATGCTTGCTGTGCAAAACACAAAATAAAAAACAACAGTTGGACAGTCACACGCGGCGATATTATAGGTGCAATTAGTAGGATCACCAAAATTCCAATAGATCAAATTGGTACACAACAAAGCCAGGGTCTAAACGGAATTGATTCTCTTGAATCAAAAATCAAAGATAAACTGTATGGTCAGGATACAGCAGTTGAAAATGTGCTAGAGAAAATCTATGTTAGTAGGGCTGGATTAAAAGCAATCAACAGACCAATTGGTAACTTTTTGTTTCTTGGACCTACTGGTACAGGTAAAACAGAGTTGGCAAAATTGTTATCTCAATACTTGGGTATGAAGTTGCTTAGATATGACATGAGTGAATATCAAGAACGTCATACCGTGGCCAAACTTATCGGTGCTCCTCCTGGTTATGTTGGTTACGATGATGGTAATTTGGGCGGGGGTTTATTGATTTCAGATATCGAAAAGAACCCAAACTGTATTATTTTAATGGATGAAATTGAAAAAGCACATCCAGATGTTTCAAATATATTACTGCAAATGATGGACGAAGGAACTGTTACCAGCAGTAATGGTAAGAAAGCCGATTGCAGAAATGCGATTATTATATTAACATCTAATCTTGGTGCAGCAGATAATGAACGAAATACTATAGGATTTACTACTGCGCTAGAAAAATCCGGTGAAGATGACAAGGCAGTCAAAGAATTTTTTAGACCAGAATTTAGAAATCGATTAGACGGTGTAGTTAAATTCAATCGTCTTGATAAACTAAGCATGCGAAAAATAGTTAATAAATTTGTCAACGAATTAAATGATCTTTTACACGAAAAACAATTACGTGTGAGATTGACCGAAAAAGCAGTCGATGAACTTATTGCCAATGGTTTTGACGACAAGATGGGTGCAAGACCGTTACAAAGAAAAATTAACGATAGCATCAAGGTTCCGTTGAGTAAAAAAATATTATTTGAAAACATTATAGGTGGGACAACTATTATTGTAGATTTTTGTAACAACAAATATGAATTTCAAACAGCAGAAACATCAAACTTTCAACATAGAATAGACGAAAATGGATACATTGTTCTGGAAGAACCTATCTCCGAATATTAAAATTCAATCATCGGTAAAGAACTTTTACGGCGAATATTACTATAGGCTAGATATTCTTGCATCAGGATGCAAAAGTATTCGGTGTGAAGATATAGCCAATGACATATATAAAAGACGCGAATGGGTTAGAGATTACAAGCGCCAGGGATCTTGGTATAACAAACAGTTGTTTAAATATCTTAAAGAAGCGGATATTGGTTTTTTATACAGTCTCAAAGATCTTTATTACGAGTACCCTGATGTTAAGATACGTACTGAAGAACCCAAAATGTCTGTATATGCGACCGATGAACCAATGCTGCAATCTATAGCTCGCTCAATTGATTCTGTACATAGAGATAAAATCATTTCCGTTACCGGACCAGACAGCGATGAAGTCAAAGCATTACTTAATAAGAATATCATATTGGTTAAAAAGCCCCCCAAATATCGATATAGAATCTGGTTCAAAGAAAAACAGTGCAGTTTTGAAACCAGAAGTCAAATACTCAATTACCTGACAAGTTTGGGTGATTTGGTTAGAATGACCGAACATACTCGAACAAGTTTGGGCAAGCCATACGATTGGATTTGGGGATCATATTTTTATTCTAACGATCGAGATGTAGAAACTTTCTTAAGGCTAATCAGCCCAGACATTGTAAGAGAAGTTTCTGAGTTCGTTTACTTGGATAATAAATAACGTTATTATTCAAGGAAGCCCAACATGGCAAAAGTACATGAAGAAGTGGTTGTAATCACTGTAAGTAAACTTATAAAAAACGACGAAACTGGTGCGGAAATTATTACCGAAGATATCACTGCTGCCTTGACCTCAGTTGCCGAAGAACTGTTGGGTAGCGGAGTAGTTGTTGAAGTTAACAAAGCCTAATCAAATTTAACAAGAGAGAAAATCAATGACCAAAAAAGTAATTGGAGAAAGCGCCTCTACGCAGGCAGACGCAGTAGCAGCAATTAAATCGGCAGCAGCAAAACAATCTGCTACACCAAGTCCACAAGATGCAGTGGCAATGATCAAAGCCGCTGCGGCCCAGCAGCAGCAACAACAAGCACAACAATCACAAGGAACACCATTTGATTTTACCAAGTGTCACTTGCATATTGGTATGCCTTGTTATGGTGGTAATGTAAGTGAACCCACAATGACTTCATTGTTACGTTTTATTCTTCTTGCACAACAAGTTGGACTAAATTGGAGTTTAGACACCATGGTTAATGAATCATTGGTTACTCGGGCTCGTAACAATTTGATGGCAAAAATGATGACCAATTCGTCGGCTACACATTTTATGTTCATTGATGCAGACATTCGTTTCCAACCAGAATCAATTTTACAAATGATGGCCTGTGATAAAGATGTGATTGGTGGGTTATATCCCAAGAAAGCATTACCGGTAAACTATGTTATTAATTTAAAAAGAGAAACCAAGGTACAAGGCGATGTATTTACTGTAGATACTATGGGTACTGGATTCTTGATGTTTAAACGGCATGTGTACGAAACTCTTTGCAAAGCTCACCCAGAAACAAAATATGTAGACGACGTAGGCTTAGGTAAACAATACGAACCTACAATGTACAGCATCTTTGATGTTGCTATTGACGAAAAAGGACATTACCTGTCAGAGGATTGGTTATTCTGCCGTAGATGGTCGGCATTGGGCGGTGAAATCTGGGCACATGGCAAAGTGTTGTTGAATCACATTGGACACTACGAGTTCGTTGGTGATCTTAGCAAGATGCCGCAGTTTGGCCCACCTGGTGATGCTCCGGATGTTGGAGCAGGTCCTGCTGCATTACAAGATGCTATCAAGATGGCACACAAAGCACCGGCCTAAAAAATGCCAGACAAAGAAATTTTGCACTTTAAAATAGGATTAAGTAAATCTTCTGAGTCCAAGCACCCAAAGTTTACTATATCAGTAAATGATACGCAATTTGTCAACGGGGCTTTATCTGGACCTGCCAATCAAACAGAATATTTTGAGTTTGATACTGAAATAAGTGAAGGTGAATGTTCTATTGTTGTTGAGTTATTGAACAAAACAATTCATGACACAGTGCTAGATTCCGACGGCAATATTGTTGAAGATTTACTATTAAATATAGATTCTATAGAAATTGACGAAATTGATTTAGGATCTTTGCTGTGGACTGCAAGTGAATACAGACCAAATTATCCAGATAGTTACAAGACATACATGGCTGAATTGGGGCAAGATTTACCGGAATTTTTAACTGATTGTGTGAATCTTGGATGGAACGGGCGATGGGTACTATCATTTACTAGTCCGTTTTACATTTGGTTGCTAGAAAACATTTAAGCTAAATACAGCAATATAATGGAATTTCCATGTACATTGCTGATTTATTTGAAACTTATGTAGCAGAAGCCGGCCCGCAGTTGGTTGTATTATATCCGGGCCGTTTTCAGCCTTTTCATCTTGGGCATGCTGATGTATTTCGTTCTTTACAAGGGCAGTTTGGTAGAGACAACGTATACATTGCTACCAGCAACAAAGTAGAACTTCCCGGCAGTCCATTTAATTTTAGCGACAAATCAGTTTTAATGCATGCTGCTGGTGTACCCAGCGATCGTATAATCGAAGTAAGAGATCCTTATAAATTACCCCCTCAGTTTAATCCTGCCAACACTATCTTTATAGTTGCAGTAGGAGCCCCTGATGCCGAAAGACTGGATATTGACAAGGTATACACAGAATTTACTCCAACTGGTCGAAAAAGCAAAATCCCTCCTGGAAAGAAAGTTGGCGATCCCAAGCCATTTAAATCATTTACTAAATTAGAAGATTGCGTTACTGCCGATCAACATGGTTACGTGATCATAGCCAACGAACGCCAAAAAGTAATTACTCTTAATGGACAACAAGTAGATGTAAGCCACGGAACACCAGCTAGAGCTGCTTGGAATGCTGTACGTGACAATCCCACATTGAGATCAGAATATCTATTACAAATGTACGGTAGAGATGATCCAGAACTAGGGCGTGTACTTGATAAAATTCCACAAACAGTCAATGAAGAAGCTGCCGGTGTGGGTGTAGTTAAGAACAGCAAAGACCCACGTTACGTTATGGCCACAGTGGGTGATGATAATGATGTAACTGCGGACACACTACCTCAAATGATGGCAGGTTATCACTTGACCAAACGCTATAAAAAATTAAAAGAAGAAGTAGACACATTAAAAGAAAAATGGAGTGCACAGTACAAGCGCAGTATCAATTGCAATAATCCACGAGGTTTTAGTCAGAGGGCACACTGCCAAGGCAGGAAAAAATAATGCATACCAAATTGGAAATTGATGTATACAGCCATTGGAGTGACAATCCTCCAGTTTATAGAATTTATGTTGATGATGAAATGTTGATTGAACGAACATTTGGTTGGCCTAGTTATCAAAATTACATAAGAGAACACTTGTACTGCGAATTAGCAACTGGTGTACATACACTTAGATTAGAAAATTTGGATACAAATAGTCGATTCGAGCTTGATCATTTTACTGTGGATCAAAATCCCGTTAATAAAAATTTATTAAAATCAAACGGTGTTCGAACTGAGTGGCGCTTTATTGTAGACAAACTTCTAAATACAACTCAAAATAATTATGCTTTAACTATAGATTTGGAAAAGGTGTCTAGACCTACTCCACTAGCTCCGCCTGTTGAAAGACCAAAAAAAGTAATACAAACAAAAAATTACCAAACCTATATTCCATTGGTACAAAGGGTTCGACAGTTAAACAGTAAAAAATAAATACATTATATTAGGAATAATTATGAAGCCCACAGAATTTATTGTAGAAAACAGCATCATTGCACAAGAAGCAGATGACATGCATAGAGATCACGAAGTGCAAATGGCTCGCAGTCAAATGTATTCAGCTGCACAAGCAGCGATAGAGATACATCGTTTGCTTCGAGATATTAGCGAATTAGAAGGACTTGAAGGTTGGGTGCAAAGCAAACTGACTCTTGCTAGCCAGTATCTTGAAAGTGTTCGTGACTACTTGAAATACGAAGCTGTTAGCCAAGAACCGGAAATGATGGCATTTGCAGAAGATGCTGCAAGCTATGCATTAGACACAATGATAAACGAAGAATTTAAGAAACAAGACGTTGATGCGGCTGTTGATAAATTTATTTCATCGGGCGGTGAAGTCAAAAAAGGTAAATCCTCAAAAGGTCCTCGCAAACCTGGAATGAGCCTGGCCAGTAAACACATTGGCGGAGGCGGTGATAAAATGAAGCCAAGTCGTACCGGACGAGGGTCAAATCCACAAGGTAAAGCTGTTGTGGCTACTGAATCAGCCACAGGTGGTGCAAGTAGTGCCGGTGGTGTTGCTACATCAATGGGCAGCCCTGGCTATAAACCAACATCAGGTGTTCCCAAGAAAATGGGTAATTCGTACAAACCAAAACGAGTCGCGGTGGGCAAAGGCGTTTACGACAAATGAGTGATATAAAAAACCTGTTGGAAAAAATGGATGCCATGAGCGCAGCCGAACGTAAACCTACAGGTCCTAAATGGCCCGGATATTTGAAGGGCACAGATAGTGCCAAGAAGTCTAGAAGTAGAATGGTTGGTGATGGCGGCGCGGCCGAAAGTGTCGAAGAATCAGAAAACTTTTTAAAAGAATTAAACACAGTTATAAACAGCAATCCAGTCAAAAGAGATCTATTTCAAGAATGGCAAGAATATAAATCTATTTCCGAAGAAACTGCACCTATCCCACCTGATCAAAGAGCACAAATACGTAAAGATGTAAAAGCTGTAGACTATGGTAAAGAACCGCAGCCAACGACGCCACCTTCTCCTGAACAAAAAGCAGGAATAAAACAAGCTGTATCAGCTTATAATAAAGAAAAAGAACCTAAAAAACAGACGGTTGATGAAGAAACAGTCCGGGTATTTGGGAATACGCCAAAGAATGTTCCAGCAAGAGAATGGGATTACGACGATCCCGAAATTAGATTTTTCCACCGATACGAAAATGGAAGTGTAGAAGAACTAAGTAAAGGAACACCAGATTATAACGATGCATGGAGAAGCGCAACTCGTGGTCGTGAAGATCCAATGACTCAAAAAATGATCGATCTTATGCAAGAGCCTCGCCAGCCCAGCAAAGAATTTAAGGTGCCCGATCCATTATCACCACAAGATTATAAAGTGCCCGGACAAGATCAAGGTCCTTATATACCTCCAGACAAACGAAGAAGTTATATGTCAGATACACCAATATCTGAATATGGTGCGCCAGGATCGGGTATTGGCAATGACACAGCCACTAACCCAGCAGAAGTGTTTGCCAAAGGACAAGAAAGAAAAGCAGCAAAGGATCAAGCTAAAGGTCAAATTGCTGGATTGGTAGGACAACTACAAGGAGCCAGGGCACAATTAGCTGATCTTAATAAATCATTTCCCCAAGGTGCCAATCCTGTAGAAAAAGCCATGAACTTACAACAAATGTCGGCACAAAAAATTGGTATACAACGACAAATTGAAGATCTAGCAAAACAAATATCACAACTTAGACAACAGGCATAATTATGTTCATTTACGACATTTTTAAGAAAAAAATAAACGAAGGCGGATTTGATATTCCTGAAATACCGCGAGCACCAACTCCTAAACCTCCTAAAGAAAAAGGTGTAGACGAACAGGCTCCACCACTTAATGTGCCCCAAGGATGGGAAGCAAAAACTCAGGCAGATGGTAGCACACGTATATCCAAGATAGGTAGTATGTCCAGTGCCGACTATAAACAGAACATGGCCGACTACAAAGCAAAAAATTGGACTCCGGAAAAAATGGCCGACTATGGACAAAGAATGGCATCTGGGCAGGGGTACACTGACGCAGAGCGAGCGGCAAACTATCAGCAGCAACAAAAATCCTTTGGACAATATGCAGACCAACCGTTAAAAGATTTAGATGAAGGTTTGTCGGAAGACTCACAAGAACAAAATTATTTCTATGACTTTGCCGAACTATATAGTCATCCCGATGAAGCAAGGCATCCTGATCCTGAACAAGCAGTGGAATTAGTTGCGGGTCAATTCAACGATCCCGAACAAGTTGCAAGAGCAATCATTGATTTTGCCAAGGCAAATCCTCAAGAATTGCAAGATAGTGCAGTTCGGCTTGCAGTACGTCAATTAATAAAAAATCGTCAAGTTGTGGCGGAAGGTTCTGTGCAAGATGAATTATACAAACGTCACCAAGAGGAACGCCAAAAGTCGGGTTTGCCCAATCCTGATTACTATAAAGAATTAAAGGCCAGCTATGACATCAAGAATGATTCGGAGCGACTGGCACGGCAAGCAGAGATTAAAAAAAAATACCGGGTTTCTGAAGCTACAAAACAGAGATCCGCATATAAAGGATCTGCCGGGGCACAAGCCATAGCTCAGGCCAGCGGTGTTAAAAACATTAACAGAATCGTACCCGGTCAACAATTAAACATACCAGGCCAAGCCACACCGTACGTTGTTCAAAAAGGTGACACTCTTGACGCAATTGCTCGTAGATTTTCTGCACCGGCCGCTGCAATGGAACCAACATTCACAGGTATGGCTGGTAGACCAGATCCAACATTCACAGGAATGGCAGGGTCAGAATTTACAGGAATAAGTCAAGCACCTGCATACACAGGCAGAGGAATGTACGGATCAGAATTTACAGGAATATCCCAAGCAGACACACTACCATCATTCACAGGCATGGCTGGGTCAGAAAAAGACGCCAAGATTGCAGCCCGTATCGACACGGACACGGACACCGATACAGATGGATCAGAGACTACTCGAGGCGGTTTTAACTTTGCGACCAAAGAACCTACTAACGAACAAGGTATAGCGGAAGCTATACCTTACGCATTAAGTGCTGCAAATGCTGCTGCCGAATATAGACGCCAAGGTGCCGCCGGGGGTGGTTATCGAGGACGAATTGATATTCCAGTTCAGTCTAGAGAAGATTATCTTGCTGTGGGTCAGATGCTGTTAAAGGCCGCACGAGCTGCAGGACAAAAAATTGAGTATGGCCTAAGTGATGGTGTTATGAGCATATTCTCTGATTCAATGACCGCAGACGAGTTAGACGAATTCATTGATCGTGTATTAGATCAAGGCTTGGCAGAAGGCTCGGAAACACACAAATATAAGGTAGTCGTCAAAGGAGACAAGAGGTCATATTCTGTTTGGGTTGAGGCTAAAAACGAAGAGGTTGCTATAATTAGAGCACAGCAATATGTGGCCCGAGAACACAATGACACTGCAAAAAGAGCAGCAGTAGTTGATATGAAGCAAGGTGTGGCGGAAGCAGGACCATTCTCATACGGTGCCAAGAAGCCTCGTAAAGGTAGTGTGGCAGATCTAGCAGCCAAGAAACGCCGAGAACAGGAACGCGGTAAACAGCCCATCGAACCTAAGGATCAAATGGTTGGTACGGCCAAGGTAGTGACCAATGAGGAGATCGAGAGTTATTTAGATGAAATGCGTCGCGCCGGGTATGACATTGTAACAGAACAAGCAACACTATGCCCAGAATGTGGAGGTCCTGCTTTTGAAGATCAAATGCTAGCAGAGAAACAAGATGCTTGTTATCACAAAGTAAAAAGTCGTTATAAAGTATGGCCGTCAGCCTATGCATCAGGCGCACTAGTTCGCTGCCGTAAAAAAGGTGCCAAGAACTGGGGCAACAAAAGTAAAAAATGAAATATAGAGAACTACTAGAAGCTTGCTGGTCAGGCTACCAACAACAGGGTATGAAAAAGAAAGGTGACCGCCAAGTCCCTAACTGTGTCAAGATGTCGGAACAAGAACTAGAAGAAGATCTCAAAAAATGGTTTAGAGAAAAGTGGGTCCGCTTTGGTCCAGATGGCAAGATTCGTGGCGAATGCGGTGGAAGAGATTCAAGCGAAGGTAAACCAAAATGCTTGCCAGCAAGTAAAGCTCACGCCTTGGGCAAAAAAGGTCGTGCCAGTTCAGCAGCTAAAAAGCGTAGAGAAGATCCCAATCCTGAGCGTCGAGGTCCTGCACGGAATGTGGCAACCAAGACTCGTTCGATGAAAGAAGCAGACATTCCTGAACTACAACCACCACCAGAGCAACAGCAAGAACCAAGTGTATTAAGAAAAGGACTAGATATTCTAGGTAATGTATTAACAGCCAAAAAGAAATTATCTGATCCTCGAGCTTTTGCTGACGAGGAATTAAAAAATTTTGTTGACCCCGATAGACAAAATCAGAGTATAATTCGTCGTATTTTTACTAATAAAGAACAATGAGAAATTTGATTAGATTAGTTGAGGCTGCAGAAAAGGGTTGTCCCATTGCAACTCATGACATTGATGTCAATTTAAAAAATCGTCAGAAAGCCATTGACAAATATCATTATGGTCCGGCCAATCCCGACGAGCCAGGTAGTTATTGGAAAGATGCAGCCCGTCGTTGGGGCATCACAGAAAAGACCGCTCGTACCATGAAGTGCGGCAACTGTGCGGCATTCGATGTATCTGACAAGATGTGGGCCTGCATTGAATCCGGTATCAAAGGTGATGACAAAGCAGTGGATGCTATGGCTACCATACACAAATCCGACTTGGGATACTGTAATTTTTTACATTTTAAATGTGCTGGCACTAGAAGTTGTACTGCATGGGTAACAGGCG
>JACCDW010617987.1_pt1 | contig 14708 bp, 10 predicted proteins | sample 7449781 | NCBI WGS metagenome assembly JACCDW01 (sample SAMN15323449, study PRJNA562643) | freshwater metagenome | isolation source: river surface water | place: USA:Blue River Watershed | collected 2017-08-18
CACACAATACAAGATTGGCACGATGATATTGTTTCCAAGGATAAATGAGTTCTGTTTTTGGTGAAATCATATCTAATGCCCAAGGAAGATCAGACGACATAAATTGGGGTTGGATATCAAAGATCAAGGAAAGCTTTTTTAATTTTTGAATGGTGGATTTTTTTGCAAATGAAGCATGAATAATCCGATCATGTAGACCAGTTTTTACAGGATATTTTGTTAACCAATCTGCAACTTCATCCAAGGCTTGGTCTCCAATCGTATGAATTGCAATCGGTAATCCTGCTTCTCGTATGCGAATTAATAAAGCTTCCCAATCCTTTAAACTAAATTGTCTTTCTCCAGAGGTATTGGTATGTTGATAAGGATGCGACATCAACGCTGTTTGACTTGAAATCGTACCATCATAAAAGGTTTTAATGGCACCTAATTGTAAATATGGATTCTGATTTAACCAGGGGCGTTTACTTTCAAGAAATGGACCTAATTCTTGATGGTGAATTAATAGATGGGTTCGGAAAGGAACGACTTTTAATGCATCTTCAAAAGCTTCTAAGGTTTCTTTATAACCATTAAAATAATAAAGATCATCGCTATGCCCACCAGTAATCCCATAGGCCTGTAATTGCTTAATCGCTCGCACAATCATTGAAGTAAGTTCAGATTTTTTATACTTGGGTATGCTTTGAACTGCTTTCATCGCATCAGCCTCGTGCAGGATACCAGTAGGGTGGTTTTCTAACCCAATTCGATTTAATAAAGCTTGATTGACCGTCGCACCATGATAATCCGCGTGTCTCAGTAAAATGGGGACTGTTGAGGATTGTTTATCAAGGTCATGCTTCGTCAAATTCTGCTCTACATGCCCTTGCACATATAAGAATGGACCTTTCAGATGTGTACGAATCTTGTTTAAGATTTCTTTTTTATCGATAGATTTATTTAATTGCAGAAGTGTAAGTTTTTCGCCATATCCTAAAATATGTAAGTGGGCATCAACCAAGCCAGGTAAACCCATCCACCCTTGCACATCAATTGAGGCTTGTGCTTTCCATTGCCGATGGTGACCTAAATGAACAATCCTTCCATTTTCAACCCACATTTCTTCAACGTAAGGTTGATCTTTCATTAAAGTATAAAAGCGACCATTGTAATAACGAGTTTTCATTGTGTTATCGAAAAAAAAGATTGCCTATTCAGCAATCTTAGCATCTTGTAAACGTTGCGCGCGACGTTGAGATTTTTCCAGTTGTTTTTCTTCTTCACTAGCAAGTCGTTGCATTAAAAGTCCAAAGATAAGGGCACCGAGACCCATGAATAAACTTCCCCAAATTTGCCATGAATAATTAGTGGAAAGAAATTCATTCATTGCGTTTTCGGCAATTCGAATCCAATTTTGATCATAAGGTAAATTGATTAAATCACGAAGAAATCCCAGGATGGCAAGGCCTAAACCTGAAACTAAGAGAAGTAATGATAAACCACCCCAAATTTGTTGTGGCAAAGTTAAACGGGTTTTTTTATTGTTGGTCATGATATTTTCCTATTGAGATTTTAGCAATTTTAACAGAGAATTTCAATTGAATTCATTTGATGATTTCTTTTAAGTTATAAACTCTTTTAATTAAATGTTTAGCATACTTTTTGACTTCAGGATGGGCGTGATCCATACAATAACTTTGAGAAAATGCTTTAAACATCGGAATATCATTACCAGAATCACCGACGACAATGACATCTTTTGGTAGAATGCCCTTCTTTTCAATCAATAATTTTAAAGCGGTTGCTTTATTGGTCCCTAACGTAGCCACCTCAATCAATCCGTTAATCCAAGCAATTTCAAGTTGAGGGAATTTCTTCTTTAATTTTTTACTTTCTTCTAAGGCTACCTTTTTGCCCTTTTTACTGATGCCAAAATAAATCAACAAGCGTTGAATGATAGCGTCACCTTTGACTTGTTTAATGAAATAAGCATTATCTTTTTTATAAGCTTCACGATACCGGCCTTGTAAAAGATAATATAAACGATAAATTAAATCTAAATACCAAACATAATTGGATGTATAGACAATATTGGATTCATTTTTGGTGTCAATTGAGAACATAAATCGTGGATGCCTATTTTGAATATATTGCGTTACATCTTCTACATCTTTGGACGTCATCGATTGATCAAGAATAACTTGATGATTGTGGACAACCATGCAGCCATTTCGACATACAAAATCAATATCTACATTAATTTGCTTTAAAACTTTTTCAACGAATTGACGATTTCTAGACGTGACAAAAACGACTTGATGACCTTGAGCAATGGCAAATTTTATGAATGCAACATTCTCTTTGGATACTAAGCGAATCCTTTTCTTTGGATAGAATAAGGTTCCATCTAAATCAATCGCGAACAATTTTGGCATGATTTATTGTAATTTATTTTCAGCTTGAATTAAACCAAAACCACCATCTTGTCGATGATATAGAAGGCTGATTTGTTTATCTTCGATGTCTAGGTAAATAAAGAAGTTATGACCTAAAGCTTCCATTCTTGTAATCGCTTCTTCCATCGTCATCGGATTTAAAAAGATGGACTTTGTTCGGACGACTTCATCTTTTTTGCTTTGAACTTTTTCGTTTTCTATGGCGTCCAAAATAATCGATTCACCTAAACTTGGATGTTTATAACTTTTGATGCGTGTCTTTAATTTTCGAAGTTGATTGTCTAGTTTATCTAAAGCTAAATCAACTGCAGCGTACAGATCATCGTTTTTGACTTCAGCTCTCACGTCCATCATCGGCGTAAAAATCGTAATTTCAACTTTCGCACCAACTTTATAAGAACGAACCACGACTCGACAGGTTACATCGTCCTTGATAACGAAAAACTTATTAAGATGATCGAGCTTCTTTTGAATCGTATTCGAAATAGCACTGGTAACGTCAATATTCTTACCGACGATTTGGTATTTCATATGCCACTCCTTGTACTCATATTATCTCAAGTTTACTTTGAATAAGGTAGTGGTAACGCTAATTATTAAAATAATAAGTTTTGAATTTCACTTACTTTATCAGTTTTTTCCCAAGGAACATCTAAATCAGGTCTTCCGAAGTGTCCATATATTGCTAAATCTCGATATTTAAAAGTTGGACGATTTAAAGAGAAACGTTGAATAATCTCACCAGGTTTAAAAAAGAATACCTTTTTAACAACTTGCAGAACCTTTGATTCAGTTAATCCTTTTTTCAAGGTTCCAAATGTAAATAACGTTAAGGAAACTGGATTGGCTTGTCCAATAATATAAGCAATTTGAACTTCTACTTTTTTTGCCACACCTGCTTCAACTAAATTTAAAGCAATATAGCGTGCTAAGTATGCGCCCGATCGGTCGACTTTTGTGGCATCTTTACCAGAAAAGGAGCCACCACCATGTCGCGCATACCCACCGTATGTGTCGACAATGATTTTTCTACCCGTTAAACCGGTATCACCAGCAGGACCACCAATGACAAAACGATCGGATGGATTGATATAAACTTCATAATCAGAATTTAAGTTAAATGATTGAACAACTGGTTTGATTATTTTTTCAGATATAAACTCTTTAAATTCTGAAAAGGGAGTCTTGGGATCGTGTTGAATGGACATGACAACTTTATCAACCTTTATTTTTTTACCTGAATATGCAATTGTGACTTGCGATTTCATATCAGGTCTTGCATAAGGAAATTGACCTTGTTTTCTAAGTCTAGATGCCACTCTAACTAATTTTTGAGCTAGGACAATGGCTAATGGCATTTTTCCTTCTGTTTCATCGGTAGCAAAACCAAACATGAGACCTTGATCGCCTGCGGTCGTTTCAGCTTTTGTCACCGCTTGATTGATGTCTTCGGATTGTGTTTGAACCCAATCAAATACTTGAACTTCATTGATTGAAAAATCTAATTTGGGATCGGTATATCCAATTTCTTTCATCACTTGCTTAGCAATCGCAACCATATCCGGTCTTTTTATGGTTGGTGAAGAAAATCTTACCTCACCACCAATAAGTAGTTTTTGCTTAGCGGCGAAACATTCTATGGCAACGTGTGCTTGGGGGTCAAGGGCCAAACAAGCATCTAAAATTGCATCGGCAATTTGATCACAAACCTTATCAGGATGACCTTCAGAAACTGCTTCCGAGGTAAAAACCATTTCTTCTTTCATTCATGTATCCTCCTTGAATAAAAAAACTTTCCACGATGGAAAGTGTGTACGACTTTCGCTCATATCGTTCAGAGGTGGAACTCTGCTTGAACCAGCACTTACTAGAAATCTAGAGTTGCTACTGTGGTCGGTTCGTCTACACAGTGTCGGGATATGGCCTTAATAATATTATACAAAAATACACGTAAAAATAAAAGCAATCTACTTGATTAATTCTCCCTGCGTATCACCATTTAAGCCGGCAGCATTTGCTTCATCGGTATCAATGTGCATTGCAAGTGAAAAATCTTTTCTTACGCGAATAATGACATCTCCAAATATTAATGATCGTGAGGGTGAGGCAACCTTCACAGAAACGATTTGCTTATCTTTTACCTGGAAAGTATTCGCATCTTCAGGCGTCATGTGAATATGGCGTTTAGCAATGATGCATCCAATCATTAACTGAATTTGCCCTTTAGGACCAAGAATCGTGATAGGACTTGAACCTTGGATGTCTCCTGATTCACGAACTGGAGGATTAATGCCTAACATTCTTGCTTCGGTAGCAGATACTTCGACCTGTGACGCCGGTCTTACTGGACCTAATACAACGACATTTTCAAATGTTCTTTTTGGACCAACGAGTGATAATCGTACATTCGAAACATATTGACCTGGTTGCGATAAAGGTCTGACAGATTGCATTTGAAAACCTTTTCCACATAGAATTTCTAAGTCTTGTTGCGTAAGGTGGATGTGACGTGCAGATGTTTCAATTAAAATTGTTTTCATTTTTTTACCTTCAACATTATATATGATTCTTTATTTAGAGTAGTAATGATTGATGATTTCTTGATAATTCTTGATTAAGTCTATTAATGTTTCTGGCCAGCGTATAACGAGGTCAATTTTAGCCTTAGCACCAATCAATTTGAGTTCTTTAGGGTTCGCTAAAATTTGTACAATTCTATTTGAAAATTCCCTAGCACTACCCGATTCTACAAATCCATTTACATTATTAGAAATTAGGTTAGCAATCGAGGTTTCGCTCAATACTAAAGAAGGTAAGCCATGAACAGCCGCTTCTTTGAGTACAAGTGGATCATTATCATAAGCAGAAGGAAAGTAGAATAAATTAGAAAGAGAATATAAAGCAGAAAGAGTTTTATAATTTGATATTTTCCCAGTGAATATCAAGTGGGATTTAATTGATAAATCTCTGGCATATTGCTTAATGTCTTTTTCATGACGACCTTCTCCAACCAAGATCATTTGATACCTATCTTCTGTTTTATCAAGCTCTTTAATCGTGTCTAGGATTAGTTTTAGATTCTTTTGCCAAATTAATTGACCTACAAATAAAATTGTTTTCGTATTCAAGCGAATACCAAATGTTTTTCTTAATTGAATGATTTCATCTTCATCATTTGGAATGGGTTCGATATCTGTTCCATTGGTAATGACTTTAATCGATCGATCATGTAATCCATATTCCTTGATCGTATTGACCGTTGCCTTTGAAACAGTCCATATGGCATTTGATTTTGAGAAATAACGAATCGTAAAATACTTCAATATGTTGGCTAAAAATTTACTTTTTGTTGCAGCATAGTAATCATCATAATATTTGCTGTGAATAGTTGTCACAAGTGGAACTTTATTTTTATGAGCCATTCTAAGAGCAAAATGACCAAGTAAAAAAGGTGTGTGTGCATGATAAATCGTGGGACCTTCATAAGAGATTGCTTGCATAATTTTGCGGCGGTTAAATCCATATGGAATTGGATAAAAAACACGCGGTATTTTAATTTGTGGAATTGGCAAAATACGATAAGGATACTTTGTGGTATCACCCTTAAAAGGTACGACCACTGTGACATCAATCCCCTGACTTACTAAATAGCGTGCATAAGCATCAACTGCTCTTACAACACCATCAATGAGAGGAAAAAATCCATCATTAAAGATAAATACCTTTAAAGGTAAGGTGAGATTCAATTGTTTCTGTTGCATTTTTTTCTGCAATTTAAATTGTTCAATTATCGTAAAGGAAACCCCTAAGATGAGCCAAATATAAAATAATAAAAATCGCCATAAAAAAATGGCAATTACAAGGAATTGCCCTGTTATAAAAACTGAAAACACTGTTGTAAAAGTAAATTCTGCAGCCCCTGCACTTCCTAATGTGGGAGCAATACCCAATACGACATTTGCCAGTGCCATCATCATCAACACATTCACATAATTGAATCCCATACTTGCTTGATTCAAATTGGTTTGAGGAAAGGTGCTTAATATGAAAAACGACGTGCTCAACAATGCAATTTGTGAAACCAAAGAAAATAACAAAACCATCCATAATTTATGACTTTGATGTCGATAGTTTTGAAAGACGATTCTATATTGAGTAAGACTTGATGAAATTGCAAAATTCCAAGTTTGACTTTGTTTAGGAAAAAATAGTTTGATAAAACTGAGAATCAAACTTTCAATTGGTTTACTCAACGATGCTAACACTAAGATGACAGGAAATAAACATGTAAAACCAAAACCAATCCATGCGAAGATTAGCAAGGTCGGATTTATCAAGTTTCCAAAGAAAATTAAACCCATCAAAGCAATCAAACTCATCGCTAGTCTCATCAATAACAAGTCGATCATCACGGTGGAAGTTGCCTTTCCAATTGTGATACCTTTTTGGTACATTAGACCTATCAAAATAGGTTGTGATCCTAACCCCCATGGTGTAATTAATACATAATATCTAGCTAAAATTCCAAAACGTAAACTTTGCCAAAAACTGATCTTATTGTCTTGATCCTTAAGCAAGATATGAAATCGAATACCACTACTCATAACGATAATCGTAAACATCAAGAATGAAATACTTAACATCACATCATCGTTTAACCATGTCTGTTCAAACATAAAAAAGTTTCGCCAATCAAAAGCTTCTAAATCATTAAAAATTGAGATAAATGAGATAACGATACCTAATCCAATCGAAAAAACCAAAAAAATGAGATTAAAAATGGAAGGGGTTCTTGATGGACTCACCTTTGGTTTAACTTGGTTAATTTGCATTCTATTGATTTCATTTTAACGAAAGTAGAGTAAAATAGTAAGATATGTCGGCAAAACTTATTCAAATTAAGACATTAAATCAGTATCTCAAACAAAAAGACGTCAAAAAACTTCGAGCGTTATTTGATCGTTTTCATATTATCGACCTCGCCACACTCGTTAACCACCTAGATCACCCTGAAGATTTACTTTTTATCTTCCGAACATGTAATTCTGATCATACAGCGGAGTTATTCTCTCATCTTTCTACCGAGCAACAAGAAAAACTCATTCATATTTTCACGGATAAACAGTTAATCGAACTTTTAAACCACTCTTACCAGGATGATATCGCTGATTTTCTTTCTGACATGCCTGCTAATTTAGTTTCAAAAATACTCAAGGTAGCAGACCCATCTCTTCGACAAGAAATTAATGTTCTACTCAATTACAAACCTAATTCTGCCGGTAGTATTATGACAACCGAGTACATCACCATTCCCGAAAATTCCACCATCGGAGAAGCTTTAGAAAAAATTAGAAAAACAGGGCGAGATAAAGAAACGATTTATTCAAACTTTATTGTCGATCAAAACCGTTTTCTAAAAGGTATTATTTATATCGAAGACGTCGTTTTTCATGAATCCAATCAACTTGTAAAAGACGTGATGAATCAAGACTTCATTTTTTGCCAAGTGCATACCGATCAAGAAGAAGTTTCTCAATTATTTAAGCGATACGATTTATCCGTAATTCCTGTCTTAAATGAATCCAAACATTTAGTGGGAATTATCACCATCGACGATATCGTGGATGTCATTGAAAAAGAAGCCTCCGAAGATATTTTAAAGATGGCGGCAGTCCAACCTATTGATGATCAATACCGCCTCATCAAACCATCTGCGATTGTGATGAAGTCAATTCCATGGATTATAGGGTTAATGGTGATTGGTGCGATTTCTACATTTACCATCAATCAGTTCCAAGGTATTTTAGAAAGTGTTGTTATCCTTACTGCATTTATTCCTGGCATCATGAATACTGGTGGGAATACCGGTAATCAATCCGTAGCAATCATTACTCGTGCGATCGCAGTTAAAGAAATTACGGCAAAAGACTTTCAATTTGTAATTCGTAAAGAATTAAAGGTATCCATTTTCACTGCATTACTTACCTCTCTTTTTACCTTTGCCTTTATTTTATTTGAATTGGCAACAGGATTTATCCGATTGCCATTAGACATGGGAATAACCATGTATGAACCATCTTGGTGGTTATTTATAATCAGGATTTCTGGATTAGTGAGTTTAACCTTACTAATTTCAATTATTATTTCAAAAATGCTTGGAAGTCTTATTCCTTTATTAGCGCTGAAACTAAAAAAAGATCCAGCAGTTATGTCCTCGCCTTTTTTAACGACGATTGTGGACTTTAGTACCTTACTAATCTATTTTCTACTTGCGAACTTTTTATTCAATTTCTTTTAATTTTCAAGGGGTTTGGTTATAATACTATTCGCGCAGGTATGGCGAAACTGGTAGACGCGTACGTTTGAGGGGCGTATGGGGTAACCCATGGGAGTTCGAGTCTCCCTACCTGCACCAAGATATAAAAAAAACCCGCAATCGCGGGTTTTTATATTTACCAAGGTAATTCGATATGTGGATACCAAACTGGATTGGTGGTTGCCAATGCGCCAACCCCACCTTGAGCTTGATAATTCCAATCAGGAGATTTCTCTCCTTCTTCTTTAATAGGATAACCTTTCGTTCCCCATCCATTTTCACGAGCTTGTTGCTCTGCAAATCTCAAAAAGGTTAAGTAAGGGACATCACGGTCGGTTAAGGCAAGATCGCTCGCCCCATATGCTAAACCTACGTTTTCAGATAACCCTTCTCGGATGATAAGAAATTGCGCTAACTGACCATTCACCCAAATAAGACCTAAGTTACGACCATTGACTTCTTTAAGTGCACCGCCAGGAATGGATTGAACGTAAAATGTAGAATTTTGTTTATCTTTCATAATGTACTCTTTGTGATATTTACTCGCAACATATCCCCATGGTTCAGCATCTGTATAGCTACCATCTACTTCTGGTGTATTGATGTAGTAATATCTCACCGAACCACCTGGAAAACCATTTCCACTAGAAAAGAAAGCTGTATCACCATCTGCAACAGAAGAGTTATAGGTGATAACCGCACCTCCACCACCGGTGGTCGTGCTTCCGTTTTGAACATAGGGTAGTAACTTATATCTTTCTTCTAACTGAGGTCCTTCATACAATTGTTCAAAGGTTTTGATTTGATGGTCATCATTACCTAATCCTTTAAAATAATCAGGAATGTATCGAATAAATTGATTATCATTGTATTCAGTACTTGCTTGATATTGGGCTACTGTCCCTAATCGAATCATTGTCACATTTTTAGAATAATCTAAATCAGATCCCAAGTATCCTAGTACATCAATTGGTGTATCTTCGTACATCAAAGCTAAGTAATCATTACCGTTATAGGGCAGTGATCCTGATTGATAGGTTAAGTCAAAACTTACATCTAGATTTTCGATGGTTTGATTGGCACTGCCAATGATGTAGTAATCATTCGCATCAATCATGCCAACAAGGGGTATGCTAGCTGTCACTTCTAAAGACCCGTTTGAATAGAAATCAATTCGAATATCTGTTAAATCAACTGTCAGCGAAGTAGCGTTATAAAGCTCAATGACATTGTTACGAGATGCAGTCCCAGTAATTAATTTTGAAAATACAAGATTGGGTAAAACGACTGGTTCTGAGGAAGAGATACTATTGGAAGAAGAATCCAAAATAGATGACGAGGAATCGCTTGGGGATACGCAAGAAGCTAAAAGAAAGATGGTTAGTAAAGTTGTGATTTTTTTCATAAGATTATTATAACGATTAGGCGGATAGATTGTTAGAATTTTTAGACTTTTTTTGAAGTGGGAAAATGAAAATAAACCAAAACAAGCCTGCAAGAATGGTGAGTTCACCACCTAGAAAATAAATATCATAGTACCAAAAACTTTTAAATTGAAGCATTAAATTAGCATCATAAAATATGTCTTCGTTTGTTAAATAGTTGTTTTGGTAAACAATCGAAGGTTGATAATCTTGAAGCTGAAAACTTTCAAAAGTTGAATTGGGAATGAATAGAGTTGAATTTAATTGACCATTTTCAACTTCATATTCTATGGATATCGATTCAAATAATAACGGAGTTTCGAGTGAACTTTGCCATTGACTGTATTCAAAGAAAATCAGATAACTTTGTACATCGTAAACGCTCACAAATGGTATTCGATATGTTAATTCTGTTGAGGAAGTTATGGATTGATTAAGAGTAAGATTCATAAATATTGATAGATTTCCTTGGTTATCTTTGATAGCTAAATTATCTTCAATCAAAACGTTCGTTAGATAAAATGCAAACTTATCGATTTGACGATCTTCATTGAATGCCGTTATTGCAAAGATTTCCAATCGCATGGAAATATCTCCAGTCACGTAGGTTTCATCTAGCAAGGCATTATTCACGACATAAGCATCTAATTCGCCTTGAGATTGGGCAACGACGGTTGCCGCCATTAAGGCTTGAGGTGAATTATTTAAATATTCCTTTTCTTGATTCAAAAAATCCACAGTCTTAGACGCTTGTGAGAAAGTAATGGTCGGAATGGTAATCAAAATTGAAAAAATAAAAAATATTGATATTTTAATAAAGGATGAATTTATTTTCACATTAAAAGTATATCTAAAAATAAAAAAAGAGGTGAATAATTTCACCCCTTTTTAATAAAATAGAAGAAAGAATTAACGATCAGTAACCACTAAATTATCAACCGTCAGAGCAAATGCAGTGTTGGAGGTAGTTAGTGCTGGTCCAGAGATTGCATAAACTAATCGATACTGAGCAGCACCAGTTAATGTAAATGAAGATTTCTTATATTCTGTTGCACTCACGTTCGTGATGATATTTAGCGGATCGCCTAAGTCAACCCATGCTGATCCATCAAACTTTTGTAATTTTAATGATGCAGTAGAAACAATCGCTGTATTAATCAAATTGCTATAGGCAGTTGTGCTCCAAACTGAGTAATCAAACTCTAACTTGCCCGCACCTGTATAGGCACTAAAATTAATGTCCATATAAGATGTGCTTGTTGTACTGATTGGAGCAAAGACTGCGAAGGCGCCCATGGATGTATGTGGAGCAGTCGCAGAAATATTAATTTGAACGCGATCTTTTGCAGCGGTAATTTCAGTTCCGCCAGTTGGAGTATAGATAATATTACCTGCAGCATAACCAGTTTTAGCTACTGCACCGAAATCATTCGTAAATAAGGTTTGAATTGCAACCGCTTCAGCAGCCTTGACTGTATATGCGATTTCAACTGCAGCATTTGCTTCCGCACCCACAGACATGACGTAACTCATGGTTACACTTGCATCTGGTTGCCCGGAGGCTGGACGTGTCACCACACCAGTGTTAGAAATAACAGATGGGTTACTTGAAGTCCAAGCAAGATTTGCAACGAAGGTAGTTCCGGTTGGAGTATAAGTTGTGGGTAAGGTTAAATTGGTTGTTAATTCAGCATTGGCAACAGGGGCAACATAACGTTGTGTCGCTAATGCTAAGATTTCTGCATCAGTTGGAACAGAAGGAGTTGAAACTGATTCAACTTGGAGAGTGATTCTACTAGCAGGCGCGTCACTGCTGCGACCAATCATGAAACCAGTCACGTTAAATTTTTGATTACGTAGATCATTTGTAGAACCATTTAATTGAATTTCACGGACACCGAAACCTGGTAAGTATCCATTGGTGAAGTTACCACTTTGATAACCAATCACATCATTAAATGTAACGTACATCGCATATATTTTGCTTCCGGTTGCATAGGATGTTGCTTGAGTCGCATCCCAAACCGTTGGAGCAAGCGTTGTTGGAGCAGTTTCCGCTTTAGGAGCTAATACTTGAACTTCAGTCATTTGATTTAAGCCTCTAAATGCACCGACTTTATAGTTTAAACCGACAAAATCACCAACATTGATATTAAGAACTGCGCTGTTAAAGACATAAGCAAATCCTGTTTGGTCACCCACAACAAAGGTCTTGCCAGCACTCGATCCAGTTGGATTTTTCCATAAAACTTTGACTTCTGAATATCCAATCGTGTTGAGAGCTAATGCATCGAAGTTATTCAGTGTGGTATTGGAGAGTAAACCAACGACAACAACAAAGGTCTTCACAACTGGTGTTAATTCGCCAGCCACAACTGAAGCTGTTAAGGTGACAGCTTGTGCGGATTCTGGAATGGTCACAACACCAGTGGTTGGATCGATGATTGCGCTATTTGTTGAAGTCCATGTAATCGTCGAACCATTTTGTCCTTGAGTTGGTAAGGTTAACGTTGTGGCTTCTAAAATGGTAGTAGGAACACTTAATCCATTTGCATCGATGGTTTGCTTTTGTTCATCGCTCAAGATTGCACTGACACCATTCTGACCACCAATATAGTAAATCGCGAAAGCGTGATTATTGGAACGGTAAGTGTAGATAATGACATCGATGGTGATAACAATTCCATCATATTGACGAATCAAGTTAAAGTCAGGTGTTTGATAGTAAAGCATGAACGCATTGGCTGGGGTTTTGGTTTCACCAGAAGCGGATCCAGCAACGTATCCAACAGTATTTTCATCATCTAAAATCCAGGTGTTATAATTTCCCGTATCGCCTGGAATCATATAAACTCTACCGGTTAAACTTGCATAAATCGGTTCAAAATTACCCGAAGCCGCATTACCAAATGCTGATAAGTGTTTACCATCTGTAACAAGTGAAGCAACTTTGGTATCGACACTATCAACGGTTTCTTTGGTTGGATATTGAGCTTGATCATCTGCTTGTAAAGTTGCCGTGGATCCTGTAATTTCCCAAAGACCAAAGTACCATTCAGCAATACCAGAAACGGCGTAAACTTTACCAACTTCCATGGAAGAGGCTGCACCACCGTAAATCATGATGGTACCTGTACCATCATATGCAAAGGCATCACCAGCAGATTTACCAATGACTGTTAAATCATCAAGTGTGACATTTAAGGTACCGTCATAGGCCACATCGCGAATTGCTAAGATGTCTGAGACATTTTCAATCACAAGTTCTGGAACTTCATTTTCCTTAACCGTAATTTCAATGGTCCATGTTCGAGTCAAATTTCCACTCGTTAAGGTAGCAGGAATCGATAATGCTGCTGAAATGTTAAATCGAGCATCACCGTCTCCATTACTTGGGCGATTCACAACGGTATTAATTAAACCGGTATTTTGAGCGGGTTGTCCAAAGGACAAAACACCTGGATTTGAAGAAGACCAGGTTGCAGATACACCATTAGCAAGATTCGAAGGAACTTGGAAACCTGTTGTGATATTTGATGGATCGGCAATCAAACCACCTAAACTATCGTAGGCAATATCCAAGAATTCTTGAGCTTCATCAATTTGAGATGAAGAGACACTTGAACTCGATGGGGTAACACTCGTAACCGTTGAGGTTGTCGAGGTCGTTGTACTCGTTGGCGTACTGGTTGGGGTGCTAGAAGAAACTGTTTCTCCGCACGCAACGAGTAACATACTCCCGAGTAAGACTGACATTAAACCAAATTTCTTTGACATAAATTGACCTCCTTTATGTTTTTTTGATTGGTTTTTCATAAATTAGTTAACAATAAAATCGTAGCTTTCACTAAATTGATTGTTGATGTAATTATTTAAATCCGTTTCATCGGTAGGATCATAAGCGAAAATTTTCACTAACAGAGCACCGACTTCTGTTCGCGTTTTTGAACTGAGGTTAAACACTGCGGATGTGAAAAAGTTTTGGCTATTTTCTAAAAACATCTCAATCGCTTCTCTGACGAGTTTATTTTGAGCATCGATTGACGTTGTTGGGTTAGAAACAATTGTGGCTTCATAGTTTTGCCAACGTTGTGTTTCATATGCCGAAAAACGAATCGGTGCATAACCTGAAGGAATCGAGAACTGTGCGGATTGTTCTGCTCCCGTCATGTATTTAGCAAACAACCATGCTGCCAACATACGTTGGGTATTATTGCCCTTTCGCAACAAAGTAATATTTGGACCTTGTTGAATTTGGGCTGGAGTATCGAGTGTTTTTGATGGTAGTGGCGCAACACCTACACGATAACCCGCATCAAATACAGATGCACTGGCACCGATGTATGCATAACGGGTACCACCTGTGGAACCCACATACATATAGAGCCGTTGGTTGGTTTTGAAAATATCGGAAGTGTAGGCATCAGCATTTAAGGATCGCGTTAACATCAAACCACGGTCTACTTTATCTTTAAAATATCTCACCATGTTTTTAGCTTCATTATTATTAAAGAGTACTTCTCCTCGACC
>JACCDW010456501.1_pt1 | contig 14706 bp, 13 predicted proteins | sample 7449781 | NCBI WGS metagenome assembly JACCDW01 (sample SAMN15323449, study PRJNA562643) | freshwater metagenome | isolation source: river surface water | place: USA:Blue River Watershed | collected 2017-08-18
ATCAATCGGCAGCGCAGTGGCATATCCCTTCAACTCAAGCGGGTGGGCACGGGTCAAGGGCTACGGTTGGAACCCTATGCGCGCGTGACGCGCATGGGGACATCAGACACCGTCGGCGCCGGGGCCGCTCACACGGCCACCGAGCCACGCAATGTGCGCGTGCAATTGGGGTTGAACTGGTCTTGGTGAGCCCGATGGTGGCTCGCTAATTGGTGTTGTCGTGTGACTTCTTGCATCGGCATCCCAGCCATCGGGGTCGGGACAGGTTTGTTTCACACCCCAGCCGCCGGGGTTTCAATGGCCAAAATCACCAAGGGTCTTGACGCTCAAACGTCACCACGTGGTCGGCCTGGATCCGGATCCCGATCCATTCGCCCAAATGGTGGTCGTGGTGGCTGGGCACATGCGCCAGCAGGGTCTGGCCGTTGGCCAGTCTGAGCGTGTATAAAAACTCCGAGCCTCGAAACGCCTTGCGAATGATCTCGGCCTGCACCGGAGCGTCGTCGTCGTGCACCACGTCATCGGCACGCAGCAGCACGTCGCACTGGCCGTCTGGGTAGGCCCCTGGCAGGGGGCATTCCGCCACGTCAGACAGCTCGCCCACCGCCGTTTGCACCAGCAGGTGGCCTTGGTGTTGCACCAGGCGCGCAGGCACAAACACGCCGTGGCCGATGAATTCGGCGACAAAGCGCGTCGCGGGGCGGTGGTACAAGGTGTAGGCGTCGTCCCACTGGTGCAGGTGGCCCTGAGCCATCACGCCGATGGTGTCGCCCATGGCAAAGGCCTCCATCTGGTCGTGGGTCACGACCAAGGCGGTGGTTTGCGCTTCTTTCAAGATTTGACGCACCTCGCTGGCGAGCCGTTCGCGCAACTCGATGTCGAGGTTGGAAAACGGCTCGTCGAGCAACAGCAACTGCGGTTGCGGCGCCAGCGCCCTGGCCAGGGCAACGCGTTGCTGCTGGCCACCGGAGAGCTCGTGGGGGTGGCGGGCGCCACTTTTGGACAAACCCACCAATTCGAGCATGCGCCGCACCCGCTCCAGGCGCTGGGGTTTGGGTTGATCGAGCAGGCCAAACTGGACGTTGTCGGCCACGGTCATGTGCGGGAACAGGGCATGGTCCTGAAACACCATGCCGATGCGGCGCCGTTCGGGCGGCGTGTGTTGGGTGGGGCTGCTGACCACTTGATTGCCCAGGCGGATCTCGCCCGCGCTCACGCGTTCGAGGCCCGCGACGGCGCGCAGCAGGGTGGTTTTGCCGCAACCCGAGGGCCCGAGCAAGACGCCAATCTCGCCCGCGCCCAGGCCCATGCTGACCCCGCCGACGGCGGGTCGGGGGCGGTGCGGGTAGTTGACTTGCAGGCCAGTGATGCGCAGAAACATGCGACCATTCTAAAGAGGGGGACTAGGCCCCTTCCCTACAATGCCAGCATGACCCCGCAACGCCCCTCGTTTTTGTTGCTTGGCCTGGGCCTGTTGGCCCTGGGGCTGGCCCTGCCCATTTTGGCCTTGTTGGCCAGCTGGTTGACCCTGGACGGCGAAGGGGGACAGATTTTGACCGAGATGGCGGTCACCGTTTTGCCCGACTATGCGCTGACCAGCGTGTGGCTTTGCCTGGGGGTGGGGCTGGGCGTGGTCGGCGTGGGAACGGTCAGCGCCCTGGTCGTCACGCTGTTTGAGTTTAGGGGGCGGCGCGTGCTGGAGTGGGCCCTGTTGTTGCCCATGGCGATGCCCGCCTACGTGTTGGCCTACGCCTACACCGATTTTTTGCAGTACAGCGGCCCCTTGCAAAGCGCGCTGCGCGAGGCCTTGGGTTGGCAGGGAAGGGTCTTGCCCGAGGTGCGCAGCTTAGGGGGGGCCATGGCCGTGTTCACATTGGCACTTTACCCCTACGTTTATGTGCTGGCGCGTGCCGCGCTCGCCGAGCGTGCTCACCCCTTGATGGAGGCGGCCCGGCTGCTCGGGGCGCCCTATGGCCGTCGCCTGTGGCGGGTGGCGCTGCCACTGGCGCGCCCGGCGGTGGCGGCGGGGGTGGCGCTGGCGCTGATGGAGGTGTTGGCCGATTTTGGGGTCAGCAGTTATTTTGGCATTCAGACGTTTACGGCGGGCATTTACAAAGCTTGGTTGGCCATGGACAACCGCATGGCTGCCGCGCAGCTGTCCACCGCCTTGTTGGCCGTGGTCGCTCTGCTGCTCGCCTGGGAAAAGCGATCGCAATCGCGTCAGCGCTTCGCCAGTGGTCGGCCTGATCGGATCGGCCCCGAGTCACAGCCCACCCGCTTGCGCGGGGCGCGCGCCGGGCTGGCGGTGCTGTGGTGCCTGACGCCAGTGTTGCTGGGTTTTGCGTTACCGGTCGTGATCCTGTTGCACACGCTGGCCGCGTCCGATGTGGCGCTGGGCTTGTCCTTGGGGCGCTTTGCCGCCTGGGCGGGCAACAGTTTGATGCTGGCCACCCTGACCGCTGGCCTGGCCACGTGCCTGGCCTTGGGGCTGAGCGCCCAGGTGCGCCTGCAGCCCGGGCCCTGGACCCGCGCCTTGTCTGACCTGGTGGGTCTGGGCTACGCCATGCCGGGTGCGGTGGTGGTGGTTGGCTTGCTCTTGCCCTTGGGTGCGCTGCAAGCGCGGTGGCCCGATGCAGGTGTGGGGCATGTGTTGACCGCCTCCATCTTGGGTCTGATCTGGGCTTATCTGGTGCGCTTTGTGGCCGTCGCGCAGCAGTCGGTTCACAGCGGCTATGCCCGCATTCCGACGGCGGTCGATGACGGGGCGCGCATGTTGGGGATCAGTGGCCTGCGTTTGGTCTGGCGGGTGCATGGCCCGCTGCTGCGCAGACCGCTTGCGGCAGCGGCGTTGCTGGTGTTCGTCGATGTCATGAAAGAACTGCCGGTCACCTTGGTCTTGCGCCCGTTTGACACCGACACCTTGGCGGTCATGGCGCACCAGTTGGCGCGCGACGAGCGACTGGGCGAAGCAGCCTTGCCCGCTTTGGCCCTGGTGGCGGTGGGCCTGTTGCCGGTGCTGTTGCTCAGCCGGGCCTTGCGGCAGCGCTAGCAGGGGTGTCCTTTTGGGTATTTGATAGTGATTATCATTTGTGATAGACTGTCATCTGAGATGAAATGAAAGATGACCCCCATGCTGAAATCACACCTGAACCGTGCCGCCGCCCTTTTGTTGACCGTTTGTGCCTGGGCTGCCCAGGCGCAAGGCCATGATGCGGTGCTCAACCTGTATTCCGCCCGCCATTACCCGACCGATGAGGCGCTTTACGCCGATTTCACCAAGGCCACCGGGATCCGCATCCACCGCGTGGACGCGGACGATGCGGGGATTGTGGCGCGCCTGAAGGCCGAGGGCAGCGCGTCGCCTGCTGACGTGGTCTTGTTGGTCGATGCCTCGCGATTGTGGCGAGGCGAGGTCGACGGCTTGTTCATGCCGATCAAGTCCGAACGGCTCGAAGCCGCCGTGCCGGCCCAATTGCGTGCCAAGCCCAACGATGAAGGCCGTACCGCCTGGTTTGGCCTGTCCACGCGTGCCCGGGTCGTGGTCTATGACAAGGCCCGCGTCAACCGGCAGGACGTCGACACCTATGAAAAACTGGCCGATCCCAAGAACAAAGGCTTGCTGTGCATTCGATCGGGTTCGCACCCCTATAACCTGAGCCTGTTTGGGGCCATGACCGAGCATCTGGGTCCACAGAAAACCGAAGCCTGGCTCAAGGGCTTGGTGGACAACATGGCCCGCTCCCCCAAGGGCGGCGACACCGATCAGATCAAGGCCGTGGCCAGTGGCGAGTGTGGGGTGGCGGTGACCAACACGTATTACCTGGCGCGGCTGATGCGCTCGACCCAAGCCGCTGACAAGGCGGTGGTGGATCGCATCGGGGTGGTGTTTCCCAATCAGCAAAGCTGGGGCACCCACATCAACATCGCCGGTGGTGCGGTGGCGCGGCACGCCAAGCACCCGGCTGCCGCGGTCAAGTTTTTGGAGTACTTGGTCAGTCCCGAGGCGCAAAATCACTTCGCCAATGGCAACAACGAGTGGCCGGTGGTGCGGGGCTTGAAGCTGGACAACCCGGCGCTGAGCGCCATGTCGGGTGGGGCTTTTAAGAGCGAACTCATCCCCATCAGCGCGGTCGGGATGAATCAGATCAAGGTGCAGCAGATGTTGGACCGTGTGGGCTTCAAGTGAGCCGCGTGCTCAGGGTTTGGGGTGCAGATCCAGGCGCTGACCAGCTTTGACGATTTGGCTGGGCACGTCGTGCCCGATCAGACCCGGCAAGCGTTTGGCGGCGGCGATCAAACGGGGCAGGTCCACCCCGGTGTCAAAGCCCATCAGGGACAAGGCATGCACGATTTCTTCGCTGCACACATTGCCGGTCGCGCCTGGGGCGTAAGGGCAGCCCCCCAGCCCACCCAGTGAACTGTCAAAGCGGTTCGCCCCCGCGTCGATGGCGGCCAGCACATTGGCCAGCCCCATGCCGCGCGTGTTGTGAAAGTGCAAGGTCAATTCGGTGTGGGGCCAGCGCTCAATGAAGGCGCGGGTCAGGGCGTGCACCTGGCTGGGGTAGGCCATGCCGGTGGTGTCGCACAGGGTCACCCCGTGGGCACCCCATTCCTCAACGAAGCGGGCGCACCAGTCCAACACCGCTTGTTCGGGGACATCGCCCTCCATCGGGCAACCAAAGCTGCAAGACAGCGACACATTGACACCGATGCCTGCCGCGCGCCCCGCCTGGGCCACCTGCGCCAGTGCGGCAAACGAATCGTCACGTGACATTCGCAGGTTGGATTGGTTGTGGGTTTCGCTGGCCGACATCACCAAATTGAGTTCGTCGGTCTTGGCGTCGATGGCGCGCTCGACGCCGCGCACATTGGGCACCAGGGCGCTATAGACGATGCCGGGTTTGCGGGTGATCTCGCGCATGACGATTTCGGCGTCGCGCAAGGCTGGGATCGCTTGGGGAGAGACAAACGAGGTCACCTCGATCTTGGCCAAGCCGGTCTCGGACAAGGCGTTGACCAGGGCGATTTTGTCTTCGGTGGGCACAAAGACCGATTCCATTTGTAGGCCATCGCGGGTACCGACCTCTTGCATGAAGATGCGCTGCCCCTGGCCTTGCCAGACGCCAGCGGCGGGTTTGCTTGCGCTCATGACACCACCTGTTGTTGTCGCAGTTGCTGGATTTGATCGGCGCTCAGGCCCAGTTCGGCCAACACCGCGTCGGTGTCATCGCCGAGCCGGGGGGCGCTGCTGCGCACGCGCCCTGGCGTGCCCATGAGTTTGGGCACGATGCCCGGCACGTCCATCTCGTGGCCGTCGCGGGTGTGTTGGCGCAAGATCATGTCGCGCGCCCTGAAGTGCGGGTCGTTGACGATGTCGCGCGCGGTGTACACGCGGCCTGCGGGGACTTTGGCGCCTGCCAGTTGATCGAGCACGGCATCGACCGTCTGGCTTTGCGTCCATGCGCCGATGGCCTGATCGATTTCCTCGACCCGTTGGACGCGCCCGGCGTTATCGGCCAGTTCGGGGTCGAGCCCGAGGTCGTTGCGCCCCATGGTGGCCATCAGGCGTTTGAAAATGCTGTCGCCATTGCCCGCGATCAGCACCACGCCATCGCTGCATTTGTAGGCGTTGGACGGGGCAATGCCGGGCAAGGCCGAGCCGGCGGGCTCGCGCACCTCGCCAAAGGCGCTGTATTCGGGGATCAGGCTCTCCATCACGTTGAGCACGGCTTCGGTCAGGGCGACGTCGATCACCTGTCCTTTGCCGCCGTTGACTTTGCGGTGGTAGAGGGCGGTCAACACGCCGATGGTGCCGTGCAAGGCGGCCAGGGTGTCGCCGATTGAAATGCCACAGCGCACCGGCACGCGGCCAGGCTCACCGGTCAGGTGGCGCAGGCCGCCCATGGCTTCGCCGATCACGCCAAAGCCCGGTTGATCGCGGTAGGGCCCGGTCTGCCCATAGCCGGAGATGCGCAACATGATCAGGCCGGGGTTGTCGCGCGACAGGGTCTCGTAGTCCATGCCCCAACCCTCCAGGGTGCCAGGGCGAAAGTTCTCGACCAGCACGTCGGCCTGGGCGATCAATCGTTTGGCGATGTCTTGGCCTTCGGGGCTGCGCAGGTCGATGGCGATCGAGCGCTTGTTGCGCGACTGGACCTGCCACCAAACCGAAGTGCCATCCAGGATCTTGCGCCAGTTGCGCAAGGGGTCGCCGCTGCCGGGGGTTTCGATCTTGATCACGTCCGCGCCAAAGTCGCCCAGTGTCTTGCCGGCAAAGGGGCCCGCGATCAGCTGGCCCATTTCAACCACGCGCAGTCCCGCCAAGGCGTCGGGGGCCATCGGTCCATTCATTTCATGTCCCTCAATCGACGCTGGCACCCGAGGCTTTGACGATGGCCGACCAGCGGTTCAGATCGCTGCGGATCAGGGCGTTGAATTGTTCGGGGGTCGTCTTGAATGGCTCACAACCCACGCCAGCCAGACGCTCTTGAACGTCTTTGGTGTCCAGGGCCTTGGCGATTTCGGCATTGAGTTGGGCGACGATGGCTTTCGGGGTGCCGGCGGGTGCGAACACACCATACCAAGGGGTGGTGCCAAAGCCTTTCAGCGTTTCGCCGATGGTCGGGCTGTCGGGCAAGGCGCTGATGCGCTTGGGGTTGACGACGCCCAGCACCTTGATTTTGCCGTTTTTGATGAACGCGATCGACGACGGCAGGCTTTGCACCGACACCTGCACTTGGCCAGCGGCCAGATCGGTGACGGCGGCGGCGGCCCCCTTGTAGGGGACGTGCACCAATTCAATCCCGGTTTCTTTGGACAGCATTTCCCCGATCAGGTGGTTGAGCGTGCCATTGCCCGCCGAACCGATGTTGATCTTGCCCGGTTGTTGCTTGGCCAGGGCGACGAACTCGCTGACGTTTTTGGCTGGAAAGGCCGGGTGGGCCACCAGCACATAACCGGCGGTGCCAACCGTGCCGACGGGCTCAAAGTCTTTCAGGGGGTCAAAGCCCGTGGTTTTGTACAGCGAGGGGTTGATCACCACCACGCTGTCGGCCGTCAGCATCAGCGTGTAGCCGTCGGCTTTGGTCTTGGCGGCTGCGGTCGCACCCACATTGCCGCCAGCGCCGCTGCGGTTGTCCACCAAAAAGGTCTGACCGGTTTGTTCGGTGAGTTTTTGCGCGATGACGCGGGCGATGGCGTCGTTGGCACCGCCAGCGGCTTGCGGCACGATCAGGGTGACGGGTTTGGAGGGGTATTTGTCTTGGGCGCTGGCCCAGCCGTTGGCGAGCAAAAAGACCAGGGTCAGCAGGGATGGGATGGTGCGTTTCATGCGCGCTCCGGTTGGTTGCGTCGAAAAATTTTAAGGCCGATCAGGGGCGGGGTCTTTTTGCATTTGTAAGGCCGCGGCATAAAGCGCCTTGCGCGACCCGCCGGAGAGCTCAGTGGCGACTTGAACCGCGGTTTTGAGTGGCAAGTGGGGCAGCAGGGCATGCAGCTCGCGCAGACCGGGGAGCGCCTCGGCCGCGGGCGCTGACTCGGCCTCGTGGATGACCAAGGCGTATTCGCCTTTGTTTCGGTGTGCCGAGGCTTGCACCCAACCCAACAACTGGTCGCAGCGCATGCAAGCGATTTCTTCGAATTGTTTGCTCAGTTCGCGTCCCACGGTCAGGCCGCGCGCACCCGCGACGGCCAGGTCCTGCGCCAGCGCGGCGATGCGGTGCGGGGCTTCAAGCAGGCACAGGGGCCTGGGGTCGGCCAGCAGGGACTGCAAGCGCAGGGCGCGCTCCTGCGCTTTGGCCGGCATAAAACCGGCGAAGACAAAGTCGGCTCGCTCGCTGTGCCAGGCCCCGCTGGCGCTGAGCAAGGTGATCAGGCTGCTGGGACCCGGCAGGGGCATGACCCGCAGGCCAGCGGCGTGCACATCGCGCACCAGTCGCGACCCAGGGTCCGAGATGCCGGGGGTGCCCGCGTCGCTCAGGTAAGCCACGCGTTGGCCCTGGCGCAACAGGCCGATCAGGTGTTGCGCCGCTTCGCGTTCGTTGTGCTGGTGCAGGGCCATCCAACCCGGTCGAGTGGTGTCCAGACCCAGGGCACGAAACAGGGCTTGGGTGTTGCGGGTGTCCTCGCAAGCGACGGCGTCGACCAAGCCCAGCAGGTGCAGGCCACGCAGGCTGATGTCGGCCAGATTACCAATCGGCGTGGGCACCACATAGAGCGTGCTCGGCGGATAATCTTGACCCGAGGCCACCGCATGGGCGGCCGATCGGGCAGGGTCAAAGGATGGGTTCAAAAAACACCTCAGTTGTGTCGGGCCGCGCCCCCAAAACCAGCAGCACCGCGCGCGGTGACGCCGCCGAAAACCAGGTGCTGGCGTGGATGCTCGCGCGCGGCTGGCGCTTGTTGCACCGCCATTATCGGTCGCCAGGGCGCGGGGGGGGCGAAATCGACTGGGTGATGCAAGATCCCGCTGGTGTGGTGGTGTTTGTCGAGGTGCGCCAGCGCACGCACGCGGGCTGGGGCGGCGCGCTGGCCAGCGTGACGCCAGGCAAGCAGCGCCGCATCGTTTGGGCGGCTCGGCACTATTTGCAACGCTGGCCCGGTCCACCGCCGTATTGCCGATTTGACGTGGTGGCCCTGGAGCCATCAGGGCTGCGCTGGATCGAGGGCGCATTTACTTTATGATCGCGGTCATGTTAGAGCAACGCATCGGGCAGCAATTCATCGACAGCGCCGACCTGAAATACCAGGCCGCCGAGCACATGTCCAAGCCCATTTCCGACGCGGTTCAGGCCCTGATGGCTTGTGTCACCAACGGGGGCAAGGTGCTGGCCTGTGGCAATGGGGGCTCGGCCGCCGACTGCCAGCACTTCGCCGCCGAGTTTGTGGGGCGTTTCGAGCGCGAGCGCCCCGAGTTGGCGGCGCTGGCCCTGACGACCGACAGCTCGATCTTGACGGCCATCGCCAACGACTACCAGTTTGACCAGGTGTTTGCCAAGCAGGTGCGCGCCCTGGGGCAACCGGGCGACGTCTTGTTGGCCATCTCGACCAGCGGCAATTCTTCGAATGTCATCGCCGCCATTGAGGCCGCGCACGCGCGTGAGATGACGGTCATCGCCCTGACCGGCAAGGGCGGCGGACGCATGGGCCAGATGCTGCGCGAAACCGATTTTCACTTGTGCGTGCCGCACGACCGCACCGCACGCATCCAGGAAGTTCATTTGTTGACCCTTCATTGCCTGTGCGATGGGGTGGACACCTTGTTGTTGGGCACTCAGGAGGGAACCCCATGAAGCACATCTTGATCCGTTCGGTACTGGCCCTGGCCGTGGCCGCTTCTTTGCCCGCGTGCGCCCCGCTGATGGTGGGCGGCATGGTGGGTGGGGCCATGGTCGCGTCCGACCGTCGCACCTCGGGCATTCAGTTGGAGGACGAGGGCATCGAGCTCAAGGCCGCCAACCGCATCCGCGAAACCCTGGGTGGGCGTGCCCACCTGAACGTCACCAGTTACAACCGCCAGGTGCTGATCACCGGTGAAGTGGCCAACGCCCAAGACCGCGACTATGTGGCGCGTTTGGTCGGCGAAGTGGAAAACGTGCGCAAGGTGGTCAACGAAGCCGTGATTGGCCCGAACTCCAGCCTGACCGAGCGCTCGACCGATGCCCTGATCACGGCCAAGGTCAAGGCGCAGATGGTCGACAGCAAAGACATTTTTGCCAACGCCTACAAGATCGTGACCGAGCGAGGGGTGGTCTATCTGATGGGCCGGGTCACCCAGCGCGAGGCCGACCGCGCCACCGAGGTGGCGCGTCAGGTCAGTGGCGTGAAAAAGGTGGTGCGGATTTTTGAAATCTTGACCGAAGCCGAGCTCAACGCCCTGTTTCCGGAGCCGCCCAAGAAGTAAGGGCGGCCTGGGCGCGGTCAGCGCAGTCGCTTGATCAGGCTCGAGGTGTCCCAGCGGCCCCCGCCCATTTGCTGGACATCGGCATAAAACTGGTCCACCAAGGCGGTGACGGGAACGCGAGCGCCATTGCGTTTGGCCTCGTCCATGACCAGGCCGAGGTCCTTGCGCATCCAGTCCACGGCAAAGCCGAAATCGAACTTGTCGGCGGCCATGGTTTTGCCCCGGTTGTCCATTTGCCAGCTCTGGGCGGCGCCTTTGCCGATCACATCGAGCACCTGCTCCATGTTGAGTCCGGCGCGCAGGCCAAAGGCGATGCCTTCGCTCAAGCCCTGAACCAGGCCGGCAATGCAGATCTGGTTGACCATCTTGGTGAGCTGGCCCGCGCCCGAGGGCCCCATGAGCGCGAATGAACGGGAAAACGCCATCGCCACCCCTTTGACACGCTCGAAGGGGGCGGGCTCGCCGCCGCACATCACGGTCAGCAGGCCGTTTTGTGCACCGCCTTGACCACCGGAGACGGGGGCGTCGATGAACGCCACCCCTTGCTGAGCGGCCAGGGCATGCAGCTCGCGCGCCACGTTGGCCGAAGCGGTCGTGTGATCCACCAGGATGGCACCGGCCTTGATGCCGGCCAGTGCGCCGTCGGGCCCAAGCACCACCGAGCGCAGGTCATCGTCGTTGCCCACGCACATGAACACGATGTCGGCACCCTGAGCCGCCTGGCGTGGGCTTGGGGCGCTGGCGCCACCGAATTCTTGGGTCCAGGCGGTGCCCTTGGCCGGGTTGCGGTTGTAGACGGTGACCTGGTGGCCTGCCAGGGCCAGGTGACCGGCCATGGGAAAGCCCATCACGCCCAGGCCCAAAAAGGCAACTCGGGTGGCGGGGGCGGGGTCGTAGGTTTTGGGGTTGGTGCTGGCCATGGGTGTGCGTACAGAAGGGGTTGAAAAGATGCCTCGGATCATAAGACCAAACATCGGCAGGCAGGGGCGGGGCCATGTCCCACAAGGTGCGGGGGCGAAGCCCTCAGGGGCCTCGCAACGCGCTACAGTGGAGGGATGACCCCGCACTGGACCCAAAATTGGCACACCGTTTGCCAGCGCATCCGTCAGGCCGAGACCGCTGCCGCACGGCCCGCCGGGTCGGTGCGCCTGTTGGCGGTTTCGAAAACTTTCCCAGCGCAAGCGGTTCGGGAACTGGCCGAAGCGGTTGGACAAAAGGACTTTGGCGAAAACTATGTGCAAGAAGGGGTCGACAAAATCACCGCCCTGGCTCAGTCGATGCCGCGCGCGGACCTGGTGTGGCACTGCATCGGCCCCTTGCAGAGCAACAAAACCCGATCGGTGGCCGAGCACTTCGACTGGGTCCACACGGTCGATCGGTTGCGCATCGCGCAGCGGCTGAGCGATCAACGGCCGGCGCATTTGCCCCCCCTACAGGTCTGCTTGCAGGTCAACATCGACGGGGGGGCCACCAAGTCTGGGGTGGTGCCCGCGCAGGCCCTGGCGTTGGCGCGGGAGGTGGCGGTGCTGCCTCGTCTGCAGCTGCGCGGCCTGATGACCATTCCCGACCCGGTCGAGGGGTTTGAGGCCCAGTTGGCGGTGCACCGCCAGGCCCAGGCCTTGTTTGAGGCCCTGGGCGCGGAGCTGGGTTTACCCGGCTGGGACACCCTGTCCATGGGCATGTCGGGCGACCTGGAGGCGGCCGTGCACGCCGGCAGCAACCTGGTGCGCGTGGGCACCGCCCTGTTTGGTCAGCGTCCGCGTGGGGATGCTGGTTTTCCTTTACAGTCAGGCCCATGAACGCCCCCGACCCCGCCATCCATTCGTCCGCAGACCGCGCCCGGCGTCAGGCCCAGGTGGTGGCCGCGCTCGGTGCGGTGTTGCCGGTGCATGCGCTCCTTCACACGGCGGAGGACACCACGCCCTACGAGTGCGATGGGCTGACCGCTTACCGGCAGCGCCCCCTGTGTGTGGCCTTGCCCGAAACCGAAGCGCAGGTGCAGCAGGTGTTGCAGGTCTGTCACCGCCTGTCCGTGCCGGTGGTGGCGCGGGGCGCAGGCACCGGCCTGTCGGGTGGGGCCATGCCGCACGCCGAGGGCGTGACCCTGTCAATGGCCAAGTTCAATCGCATCGTCTCGGTCGACGCCCACACCCGCACGGCGGTCGTGCAATGTGGCGTGCGCAACCTCGCCATCAGTGAGGCGGCGGCTCACCTGGGTTTGTATTACGCCCCCGACCCGTCGAGCCAGATCGCTTGCACCATAGGCGGCAATGTGGCGGAGAACTCGGGTGGGGTGCATTGCCTCAAGTACGGCCTGACGGTCCACAACGTGCTCAAAGTGCGCGGCTTCACCATCGAGGGCGAGCCGGTCGAGTTTGGCGCCGATGCCCTGGACGCGCCCGGTTACGACTTGCTCGCCACGGTGGTCGGTAGCGAAGGCATGTTGGCGGTGACGACCGAGGTGACGGTGCGCCTGGTGCCCAAACCCCAGCTGGCGCGCTGCATCATGGCCAGTTTTGACGATGTGCGTCGCGCGGGCGAGGCGGTGGCGGCGGTGATCGCCGCTGGCATCATTCCGGCCGGTCTGGAGATGATGGATGGACCCATGACGGTGGCGGTCGAGGATTTCGTGCACGCGGGCTATGACCTCTCGGCGGCCGCGATTTTGCTGTGTGAAAGCGATGGCACGCCTGAAGAGGTCGAAGAGGAAATTGGTCGCATGAGCGAGGTCTTGCGCGCCAGCGGGGCCACCGCCATCACGGTCAGCCGGGACGAGGCACAACGGCTGCGCTTTTGGAGCGGACGTAAAAATGCGTTTCCGGCCTCGGGCCGCATCAGCCCCGATTACATGTGCATGGACTCGACCATTCCCCGCAAGCGATTGGCGGACATATTGCAAGCCATCGCCGACATGGAGGTCAAATACGGGCTCAAATGCCTGAACGTGTTTCACGCCGGTGACGGCAACCTGCACCCGCTGATCTTGTTCGACGCCAACGATCCAGATCAACTCCACCGTTGCGAGTTGTTTGGCGCCGACATCCTCGAGACCAGCGTTGCCATGGGCGGGACGGTGACTGGCGAGCATGGCGTGGGGATCGAAAAGCTCAACAGCATGTGCGTGCAATTCACCCCGGAAGAAAACGCGCAGATGCTGGGCATCAAGCAGGCGTTCGATGCCTCTGGTTTGCTCAACCCGGGCAAGGTCGTCCCGACCCTCTCGCGTTGCGCCGAATACGGCAAGATGGTGATCCGCGCCGGGCGCATGCCGCACCCCGAACTCGAGCGTTTTTGACGTCTGCCCCCCCGATGGTGCCGGGCCCCCTGTGGGTCATTGGGAATGGCCACGGCTGGGCTGGCCCCCTTGTCGCCGTGGGGCTGTGCAATACCTTGGTTTGGTGTGAAAATGGTTGTTTGCTGTGACCCCAAGTCAGGATTCAGGAGGACGCACCATGGCGTACAACGATTTTGCCGCTCAAGCCCAAGGCGCAGCGGCTCAAGTGGGCATCAACTTCGAGCACCAATGGCTGCCCTTCACCGGCAACCGTCACTTTCGCAAGGAGCCCCGGGTGTTTGTGCGGGCCGATGGCATGCACTTCACCACCCACGATGGGCGCCAGGTGATCGACGGCATTTCCAGCCTGTGGTGCGTGGGAGCGGGGCATAACCGTGCGCCGATCAACGAGGCGATCAAGCGCCAACTCGACACGCTGGACTACAGCACCGCCTTTCAAGCCAGCAACGACCAGGCTTTTTTGGCGGCGCAGATGATCGCCGAACTGGCGCCCGGTGACCTGAACAAGGTGCTGTTTTGCAATTCAGGCTCCGAGGCCGCCGACACCGCCTTGAAGGTGGCGCTGGCCTACCACCGCGCCCGTGGCGAGGGCCATCGCAATGTGTTCATCGGGCGTGAGCGCGGCTATCACGGGGTGGGTTTTGGGGGCATGAGCGTGGGGGGCATACCCGGCAACCGCAAGGTGTTCGGCGGCGCCATGTTGCCGCGCGTCGATCACATGCGCTTCATCCACGACCCCAAGAACGCCTACATCCACAACACGGAGCCGCAAAGCGACGAGGACTTTTTGCTCGATCTGGAGCAGCGCATTTTGCCCTTGCACGACCCGAGCAATGTGGCCGCCATCATCGTCGAGCCGGTGGCCGGCAGCGCCGGCTGGTACATCCCGCCCAAAGGTTACAACCAACGGCTGCGCGAGATTTGCGACAAGCACGGCATTTTGCTGATTTTTGACGAGGTGATCACTGGCTTTGGTCGTTTGGGCCGCCCCTTCGCCGCCGACCACTATGGCGTGGTGCCCGACATGCTCAACTTTGCCAAGTGCGTGACCAACGGCGTGTTTCCTTTGGGCGGGGTGATTTGTCGCGACTTCATCTACGATGGGCTGATGGGCACCTCGGCCCCCGATTGGGCGATCGAGTTTTTCCACGGCTACACCTACTCAGGCCATCCGGTGGCGTGCGCAGCGGCGATCGCCACCTTGCAGCTCTATCGCGAGGAGCGCCTGTTTGAACGCGCGGACCAGATGGGCGAGGTGCTCGGCAACGCCATGCATTCGGCCATGAAAGGGCTGCCCAACGTGATCGGCATCCGCAGCCTGGGCTTGGCGGCCGTGGTCGAGCTGGCCCCTCTGCCTGGCGCACCGGGCAAGCGGGCGTATGACATCTTCATCGATTGCTTCCACAAGGGCTCGCTGGTGCGCCCCGCCGGGGACAACCTGGTGCTGGCCCCCCCATACATTGTGGAACCATCCCAGATTGAACAACTCGTCGGCACCCTGGCCGACGCC
>JACCDW010361598.1_pt1 | contig 14696 bp, 10 predicted proteins | sample 7449781 | NCBI WGS metagenome assembly JACCDW01 (sample SAMN15323449, study PRJNA562643) | freshwater metagenome | isolation source: river surface water | place: USA:Blue River Watershed | collected 2017-08-18
CTCCGGGTCCGCCGGAAGGTGGGAAATAATAGGCGATGATCAGTACATTTTTCATGGCAAAAGCTATCATTAAACTTTGCAAAGATAGCATGATTCTCCAACACTTTTCGGGAATGTCCGCATTCCGCGATTGAAAACGATGACAATACACGATTTGCATTTTGATTGCATACATTTCCGTGGCGATATGCCATGCAGACCCAATAAAGTGTCCGGTAGGATTTGTGATACATGTACTGAATATCAACCAATCTCAAAACGAATACTGATTATCAAGCTTGGAGCATTAGGCGATGTGATTCGCACAACTCCGCTTTTGGAGCGATATAGAAAAGAATATCCTCAGTGCCATATTACTTGGATTACTAATTATCCAGAAATTCTCCCAAAAGATGCAATAGATTCCATTCGGACATTTACATTTTCGGATGTATTCATAACTACAAAACAACAATTTGACATCGCGGTGAATCTTTGTAAAGATCAAGAAGCTGCAATGCTTTTAGCTGAATGTAATGCAAAGCAAAAGTTTGGATTTATTTGGGCCGATGGCCATCTTTCAATAGCAAATCCTGAATCTGAACATAAATTACTCACTGGTTTGTTTGACTCTTATTCTAAGGCAAATACAAAGAGTTATGTGGAGGAGATATTTGAAATCTGTGGCTTCAAGTATGAGCAGGAATCTTATCTTCTCAGTGTTCAATCCAAGCAATTAGAGTATTGGTCTTATCTCAGGGAATTGGCTAAAGAAAAACCAATTATAGGACTCAATACTGGCGCAGGCTCTCGTTGGCCAACCCGTTTATGGCCTGAAGAAAATTGGAAAAAGCTCATTATTTCTTTGCAAAAAGCCGGATATGCACCATTATTACTTGGTGGGAATGATGAACATGAAAGAAATACAACTTTAAAGCAAGAAACTGCTGCGATATATGAAGGTGTATTTCCATTGGAATCATTTATTGCAATCTCAGCACAATGTGATGTGATAGTCACTGCAGTTTCTATGACAATGCATATTGCACTTGGACTTGGAAAAAAGATGGTGCTCTTTAATAATATCTTCAATAAACATGAATTTGATGTTAATGGAAGAGGGGAAATAATCGAGCCTGAATCAGGTTGTGATTGTTATTATGGAGCACAATGTTCTCGAGAGAGAATCTGCATGAAGGATATTTCAGTGGATTCAGTTTTTGATGCAATACAAAGGCAGCTTTCTTGATGTTTGAAAATCCCTTAGACATTGCCTATGTATCTGTTTTCTATCCATATAGGGGAGGCATTGCGCAGTTTAATGCTGCATTATATCGAGCATTTGAGGAGTTGGGACATCATCAAAGAGCGTATACATTTACTAGGCAATATCCCGGCATCTTATTCCCTGGAAGTTCTCAATTTGTAACCGAAGAAGATAGTGCAGACCCAATTCCCGCCGAGAGAGAATTGGACACAATGAATCCATTTAATTGGCTATCTATTGCTTCGAAGATTCGAAAAACAAAACCCGATATGCTCTTGACCCAATTATGGATGCCATTTATGGGGCCCGCATTTGGAACAATTGCAAGAAGGATGGATGATGATTGCATTAAACTCTGTGTGGTTCATAATGCATTGCCACATGAGTCGAGGCCTGGAGATACAGCATTCACAAAATACATGCTCACATCACATGATGGTTTGATTGCAATTAGTGATGCGGTTGAAGAAGATTTGAAAAGGTTGAATCTTGGCAAACCTATCTTGAGAAAAGAGCATCCCATTTATACTCATTTCGGGAATCCCATTGATAAGCAACAGGCAAGAAAACAGTTGAATTTGCCAAAAGATGTCAAAATTCTGCTCTTTTTTGGTTTTATTAGAGCTTATAAAGGCCTCATGCAATTGATTGAATCCTTGCAAATGCTACCAGATGATATTCATCTTGTGATAGCTGGGGAAATCTATGGCTCATTTGATGAATATGATGCTAAAATTCAAGCACTCGGACTTATGCATAGAGTACATAAACATGTACGCTATATCCCTGATGCAGAAACTCCTCTATTTTTCTGTTCGGCTGATGCATGCGTTCTACCCTATAAAACAGCCACGCAAAGCGGAATCATAGCAATTGCTCATCACTTTGAAATTCCGGTCATAGCAACTCCAGTTGGGGGATTGCCCGAAGCATTGAGAAATGGTAGGGCAGGTATGATTTTAAAAGGGTCAGAAGTACAAGAAATTGCCAATGGAATTAATGAATTTTTCTATGATGACTTGGCTTCTCGCTACATAGAAGGGGTAAGGGCTTTAAAAAAAGAATTGTCATGGACGGAACTTGCAAGGGATATCATTGCATTTTACGAAATGATCAAAAGCAGTAAAACCAAGCATTGATTGCACTTTTCAGTCAAATTATGCTTGAGTTCAAAGTATTTTCTTCGTGAAAAATCATGCACATATCGTATCTTTGCGTCTGCATTTGTAGGATTTTTGCTTATTGCAATTGAACCTGCTCAGCACTTCAACACGACTTTTCATAACATAACATTTCAGGTGATTTCAATGGATTTGTTCAAAGCTCGACTCGACGAGAAACTTCCCCAGCTTCGTGCCGAGAGAACAACATTGCTCAAGGAACATGGAGATACACAAATCTCTACTGTTGCAATTGAGCAAGTGCTCGGTGGCATGAGAGCTGTTCCCGCATTGCTATGCGAAACTTCTTCTGTATCTGCAGATGAAGGACTTCGCATTAGAAATATCCCAATTTTGGAATTGACAAACCAAACTCCCGAAGATATATTCTTTCTTCTTTGTACAGGTGTTTTGCCAAATGATGCTGAAAGAGCAGAAATTAGTGCTGCCTTTGCTGCGAAAGCTCATGTGCCTGATTCAGTTTGGGATGTTTTGAAGGCATTGCCTAAAGACACTCATCCAATGGTTATGCTTAGCATTGGAATTTTAGCATTGGAAAAAGATTCGGCATTCCGCAAGGCTTATGAAGCAGGTGCTTCAAAAGATGAATTGTGGAAGGCAACTTTGGAAGATTGCGTTACTTTGCTAGGTGGAGTTACCACAATCGCTGCTGGAATCTATCGCATTAGATTTGATAAAGGCGATTTGATTGCACCGAAAGAAGGCTTGGATTGGAGTGCAAATTTTGCGCATATGCTCGGTGTAAGCAATGATGCTTCATGGGAAGATCTCGTGAGATTATATCTTGTACTGCATAGTGACCATGAAGGCGGAAATGTGAGTGCGATGACATCTCATGTTGTTAGCTCTGCACTTTCTGATGTCTTTTATTCAGTGAGCGCTGGCTTGAATGGTCTTGCTGGTCCATTACATGGTCTTGCCAATCAAGAATGTTTGCGATTCATTATGGATCTTCGTCAGGAATTCGGTGGAGTTCCTACAGATGAAGCACTTCGTGAATATTGCTTCAAGCGTCTTGGTTCAGGACAAGTCATTCCTGGTTATGGACATGCAGTTCTTCGCGTTACAGATCCACGCTTTACAGCATTCCATCAATTTGCTGAAGAGAAAAACTTGAATGATGATAATGTACAATTCATGAAGAAATTGTTCGCCATTGTTCCAGAAGTTTTGAAAGAGCAAGGTAAAGCAAAGAATCCTTGGCCAAATGTTGATGCTGCTTCAGGTTCATTGCTCTATTATTATGGAATGACAGAATTTGAATTCTATACTGTAATGTTCGGCGTTTCTCGTGCAATGGGAATTTGTTCTCAGATATTGGTTCACCGCATGATAGGTTCTCCGATTGTGCGTCCCAAATCAATGACGCTCACCGAACTTCGTGGAATGATCAAGTAAATAAAAAGCCCCTTCAATTTGAAGGGGCTTTTCTTTTTCTGGCAACAAGAAAAATCTCAACACCAGTCAAATGCTCATATAGACGACCCAAGAATTTTCTTACACTTTGTTTATAAGAAAATGAATTCCTAAGAGTTCTGTCGGCTAAGATTCCTGCTTTGAATGTTTGATTATCATTTGGTTTTCTACTATAACATTCCACTATTTCAAAACCTACGGATTCAATCAGGGTGCAAAGTGATTTTTTTGAATAATGTACATAATGATTATGTGGTTGGAACCATATCCAATATCTGCCCAATAATCTGCTCCAAAATGATGCAAAATCAGGAACGCGTATAAAAATGAAGCCATTGTCATCAAGAAGATATTGACATTGTTCTAAAAGATTGCGTGGTTCTGTGAAATGTTCCAATACATGCCAAAGCGTCAATGCTTGAAATGATGGTTGAACATCTTTAATGCTGGGAGCAATATTGAGTCCGATAGACATTGTATATGATTTTGCTGATTGTGAAGGTTCAATGCCATAGACTTCAAATCCAAATCTTCTGCATATATCAAGAAAATATCCTTTGTCACAACCGATGTCTAAAATTCTGTCACCAGAATTGAGACCTTGTTTTTGCAATTGAGAAATTAGCCAATATTGTTCTGGTAGTCTAAACATGCGTCTGTGTTCAGATGCCAAAACTTCACTGGCGCTCATGAGATAGTGTGTAGAATAATATGTATCAAGACTTTCTTGATTTGGAATTTGCTTAAGGACATGAACTGTACAATTCGTACAGTATAACAATGAAACACCATTAATTGTCTTTTGAGTCGAATTCTGAATATTACAAATGATACAATTTTGCACGAGGATACCTTGTTTATTTAAAACAAATTTACATATTATTGAATGGCATAAAAGTAGGGTTTATTATAAATAAAGTAGTTGGATATAATGACTAAGAAAACAAACACTAGTGGCGTGAATGTAAAGGATAAGGATTCAAACATCAGTCTTAAGGTTGCATCTATAGAATTAGTTGAAGCAATTAGAGGTCGGAATGATGACTCTCTGAAAGATGTATTAGTACAATTAGAATCATATTCAGGTGCAGAGTCATGGATTCTATGCGAAGCATTGCAAAATTTTATTCGTCTATACCTAAGGAGGGTAGATCTTCCTGTATTAGAGTTTAAAGAATGTGTTGAACAATGTAATAAGGTGTTTGTTAAGTATAAATATTATGAAATGTTGGCTTTTGCAACATACTCATTGGCTCGCCATTACTTTGTCACAAATGTATTTTTTGAAGAATGTTTGTCTTATCTACTTCAAGCAGAACTAATTGTGCAAAAACATTTAAGTGTACACAATATGACACATTGTGAAGTGTTATTTATGAAGGGCTCCGTATACCATTTTCTAGGTAATGTCGAAGATTCTACAAAATCAATTCTACAAGCACAATCGCTAAAGTCATTTGCGAAGGCATCTGCGGAGATGAAGTTTAAATCAAATGTAAATTTAGCTAGAAATTACATTCAGATGGATGATCCTAAAAAGGCAAAAATTCATCTTAACGAAGCAGAATTGCATTGGGAGGATTTTCAAGGACCATACGATAAAATCGCGATTTATATTAGAAAAGCTGATTTGTTACGGTACGAGGGAAAGTGGGAACTAGCTTATGCACAATTACAAGAGGGCTTGGAATGGTACAAGAACGCAGGTTTTCCATTACGCTTGGGTGAATTTTATAAGGAGATTGGTGAGTTTTTAAAACTTGAACAAAATCCATTGAAAGACTATGATCTTTCAATGCAATCATTTGAGAAAGCCATGGAGATTGCAAAGGAATTAAAAATCAACAAATTTACATTTGCCATACAAAATAGTATGTGGAAGACAGCATATACATTTCGAAAATGGGAAGCATGTACTGAAAAACTAATTGAATATCATAGAATGATTGAAGAGGTGCATTTAGTTGAATTGCAATTTGAAATTAAAAAAATCGAAAATAAAGCACTTGAAGAAAGGAATAAACTCATAAGAGAAGGTAAGATGGCATATCGGGATGCAATGACGGAAGAAGTAATTCAATTGAACAAAGAAAATGAGCAACTGCAAATGGAAAACATTCGATTGAAACAAGCAATTGAAAAGATTGAACTATTACTAAGTGGAAACTCAAAATCTGCTCAGAATAATGATTTCTTATATGAAAAAATTGAGGAATTAGTTTTGTCAGCAAAGGGTGCGGAAGTACATCTTGAATCATATTTAGCAAAATGTGACAAGCTTCATCCCAATTTTGGAATTGAATTAATTAAAGCTCATCCAAATATTACTTCAATGGAATTAAAAATATCAAAACTGATTAAGCAGGGTTTGACAACTAAATCAATTGCAAGGATTTTTAATGTGACAGTAAAAAGTATTGAGAATCACAGAATGAATCTTCGTAAAAAAGCAAATCTCAATCCAAATCAGTCATTGTCGGCATATATCCTATCAATATAATAATACCATAAAATAGAGGTTCATAATAGCAATGAGGGTTTCAATGAAGAGCATATCAATGCAAAATAAAAATGCGCACATGTCTTTGAAAAAATTATCTCAAGATATTGTAAAAGCTATTCAAGGGGATCAAAGCGCCGATATAAATAGAATTGAAATACAAGTAAAGGAATATACAGGGAGTGGTTCTCCTCAAATTCAAAGCGAATTGATTGAATTCATTCAAACATATATCAATAGAAGAGAATTCTCTGCTGTGGAAATGCATGAGAGAATTGAAAAGCATTGTAAAGTTTTTGCAAAATATAAATATCATGAAATTAGAGCTCGGGCTAAAGTTCTGCTAGCTGGTCATTATCATCAAACACATACGTATTATCCTGAAAGTTTTACAGCATTAACGGAAGCTGAACTAATAGTTCAAAGACATTTGGGTGCAGATAATTTTATACTATGCGAAGCACTGTTTGTGAGGGGAGGAATATACTACTCACTTGGAGAATATGAAAAATCAACCGAAGCATTGTTGTCATCCCAATCACTTAAGGCATTCATACATGCATCGTATGCACATCAATACAAATCACATATAAATATCTCACGCAACTATATATACTTACATGATTATAAGAGTGCAAAAAAACATTTGGACTTGGCAGCAAAAAGTTGGGAGCATTATGGGAATATATTTGACAAAGGTGGTTTATATATGCGAAAGTCTGATATGCTCAGACATGAAGGGGATTGGGAAGAATCTTTGAAAATTTTGATTGAAGGCTTGAACTTTTATCAGGAACATGATATTAAATTGAGAATTGCTGAATTTCACAAAGAGATGGGAGAATTCTACTCAAGAAGTGATAATCCTTTACGGAGTTTTGCAAATTCTATGAAGTCATTTGAAGATGCATTAAAGCTTTCAAAGGAATTAGAAATACTGAGATTGGAGGGTGCAATAATCAATAGTATGTGGAAGGTTTGCAATAGTTTTGAAGAATGGAAATTATGTTCTCAATATCTGATAGAATATAATTATGTATTTGAGAAGATTCATCAAGATGAGGTGGATATTTACATTAAGAAAATAGAAAGTATAGTTTTAGAAGAAAAGAAGCAATTGATGAGTGAAGGTAAGCCAACATTCTCAAAAGCGCTTGTCGACGAAGTCGTACAATTAAGAGAGGAAATTGACACATTGAAGCAAAAAAATATGAGCTTGGAAAACATCATGCTTGCAATCGAATCTCTGATTGAGAATAATTCTATTAGAAAAAAGAATGGTGCAATGTATGTGGATCAACTGCATCAATTGGTAGCAAAGAGAAATGGAAAAACTCCAAATTTGTCTGCATATCTTGCTGAATGTGATAAAACATTTCCAGAATTTGCTTCTAGATTAGTCGAGAAGATTCCTACTATTACAAATATGGAAATGAAAGTTGCCAAATTGATAAGACTTGGTTTATCAACTCAGTCAATAGCCAGTATTTGTGGTGTAACAGTAAAAAGTATAGAAAATCACAGGGTGAAACTGAGGAAAAAGTTCCAATTAACCCCAGATCAATCTTTATCAGCATTTGTATTAACATTGTAATAAATTTTCATGCCCCATGAAAATATGGGGTTTAGCTGGGGTATAAGAGTTACATAATCCCTGTAAGTTGCCAATAAATCACTGTGATTAAGAGTAGGGTGATATTCTTCATCTGCAGATGATCTTTCAATTGGCTATCAGGGGTCAGGATACAGCAACAGCTCTCAAAATCTGAGGGCTGTTGCTTTTTTGTTTTTGGGGTATGAAAAAAGCCAAATCTTATTCGGATTTGGCTTGGTGGTCTCCACAGGATTCGAACCAGTGACCTCTACGATGTCAACGTAGCGCTCTAACCAACTGAGCTAGGAGACCAAGGGACTGCAAAAATACATACTCTTTCTGAAAAGGAAAAGAACTGCAAAAAAAAGCCATGAATGAGTAAAAAAACTAATGATATTATCATTCAAAAACCCTCGATAAGCAGTGCCTTTCGTATATTTGCAAGCCTCTAGGTTTCAATAATCATTGAATTTGAAGAATAGAGATTGGAAATTTGATTTGTACATTCTTGTTCCATTTTTCAGACATATTGTATGACAGTTGGATTGATACTAGCTTTAGGAGCTTTAGCGCTCATCGTTGCTTTATTTTACTCGCGCCGAGTAAATGCCATTTCGATAGACTCAGGTGCATCTTCTCCTGAAGAAGTTGCAAAATTGACTGAGATTTCTTCAGCAATTGCTGAAGGTGCTATGGCATTTCTCAAGAGAGAATATCGCATTCTTTCATTGTTCATGGGTTTATTTGCCATCATCATTGTATTTACTGTTAATGATGATCATGCCGGTATTCCTCTTGGTTTATGGTCTGCAATATGCTTCTTAATTGGTGCTGGAACATCAGTTGCATCAGGATATGTCGGAATGAAAATCGCAACCAAGGGAAATGTTCGTACAGCTGCTGCAGCAAGAATTTCGCTTGAAAAATCATTCCGTATTGCATTTGAATCAGGCGCTGTTATGGGATTTGGTTTGACAGGTCTTGCAGTTGTTGGATTGATTCTCGTTTATTTGGGACTCATCACATTGCATCCTTCAATAGATCAGCATATCATAATGGAGATTCTTTCTGGATTTGCATTGGGTGGTTCTTCAGTTGCATTGTTTGGTCGTGTTGGTGGTGGTATTTATACCAAAGCTGCTGATGTTGGAGCTGATTTGGTTGGAAAAGTTGAAGCAGGGATTCCTGAAGATGATCCACGTAACCCAGCCGTGATTGCAGATAATGTTGGTGATAATGTTGGTGACATTGCTGGTATGGGTGCAGATCTCTTTGGCTCTGTTGCCGAATCTACATGTGCTGCAATGGTTATTGGCGCAGCTTCATTTGCAATGCTTGAAGGCGAAGCTAAAACTTCTGCTTTGTTATTCCCACTTTTTGTGAGTGGTATTGGCATCGTAGCTAGTTTGGTTTCACTCTTTTTTATCAATCCAAAATCTGAAGAAAAAGTTGAATCTTCATTGAAGAATGCATTAATTATTTCAACTATTCTCATGCTCATTGCACTGTATCCATTCACGATGAATATGTTGCCCAATGAATTCATGCTAGGTAATCGTATGCATTCTAATATGGGTGTGTTTATCACATTAGCAGCTGGATTGATAGCTGGACTTGCGATTGGTTTGATAACAGAATATTATACATCACATAGATATTCTCCTGTTCGTGAAGTTGCAGATGCATCACAAACCGGCGCGGCAACCAATATCATTTATGGTTTGTCATTGGGTTATAATTCTTCTGTTCTTCCAATGCTTATCATGGCAATAACAGTTGTGATTGGTTTTTCTTTTGCAGGAATGTATGGCATTGCGATGGCTGCTATTGGTATGCTAGGAACAATTGCTGTAGGTCTTACTATTGATGCATATGGTCCTGTTTCTGACAATGCTGGTGGAATTGCCGAAATGGCAGAAATGGGTAAGGATATTCGTAAACGCACAGATGCACTCGATGCAGCTGGTAATACTACCGCAGCTATTGGAAAAGGATTTGCTATTGGCTCTGCTGCATTGACCTCACTTGCACTCACAGCGGCATTTTTGACAAGAGCAGAGTTGCCAAATATTAATATGCTTGATCCAATCGTTATGGCAGGTTTATTTGTAGGTGCTTCTCTTCCATTTGCATTTTCTGCAATGACTATGCGTTCAGTTGGTAAGGCGGCATTTAGCATGATTGAAGAAGTTCGTCGACAATTCAGAACTATTCCCGGTTTGCTTGAAGGAAAGGCAAGAGCAGATTATAGTACATGTGTTGATATTTCTACAAAAGCTTCTTTGCGTGAAATGATTGCTCCAGGATTATTGGTTATCCTTACACCTCTTCTTTCTGGCTGGCTTTTTGGTGTACATATGGTTGCTGGATTATTGATTGGTGCATTGATCACTGGTGTTATGATGGCAATCTCAATGGCAAATTCCGGTGGAGCATGGGATAATGCGAAGAAATATATTGAAACAGGACAATTAGGTGGCAAAGGTTCAGATACCCATAAAGCTGCTGTTGTTGGTGATACTGTTGGTGATCCTTTTAAAGATACATCAGGACCATCTTTGAATATTCTCATCAAATTGATGGCGATTATATCATTGGTTTTTGTTCCTTTCTTCGTTGAAAAAGGCGGTATTTTGCTCAATATGTTTGGCTTGGGTCAACATTGATGCAATAATGCTGACAAGTAATCGTATATCGCCGCCCTCAAAGATCAATGCTTTGTCGGCGGCATTTTTTTTCATGCATCATCATCTCATTGTATCAATCTTGGGAATTAGTAATGATTATCATTTTGGGGATTTTTTTAAACATTTATTGTAAGGCTATCCTATGGATTTGACCCACATACTTCTTTTGCTCCTCCTATGTATGGGAGCATATTCAATCTGGTTTTCTAATAGAGCATCGTCCAAACAACAGTCAGGCGAAAGCACGGATAAACTTATTAAGCTGGATGCGGATATTTCGCGTATGGATCCACTCATTCGTGAAGAATTTGGAAGAAATCGCGAAGAGAATCAACGTGCTCTGAGGGAATCAAGAGAAGAACAACAATTGGCGCTCATAAATTTTGAACGGAGATTATCAGAGAGCATTCGCGAATTGAATGAGATGCAAAGATTAAAGTTTGAAGACTTAGTCTCAAAGCAAGAGAATATTAGAAAGAATGCCGATGAAAAACTTTCCGAGATTCGAAATACTATGGAAATCAAGTTGAGAAATTTGCAGGAAGACAATGCAAAACAACTTGATGAAATGCGTAAAACTGTTGATGAGAAATTACAAGAAGGATTAGAACAAAGATTCAATCAATCATTCAAATTGATCAGTGATAGACTCGAGCAAGTTCATAAAGGATTGGGTGAAATGCAAGGACTGGCCAATGGTGTTGGTGATTTGAAAAAAGTGCTTAGCAATGTGAAAACAAGAGGTATAGTTGGTGAAATTCAACTGAGAAATCTACTTGAAGAATTTCTCACAAGAGATCAGTTTGAAGAGAATGTTATAGTAAAACCTGGTACGCAAGAGAGAGTAGAATTCGTTGTGAAATTACCGAACAAAAATCAAGGTGGAGATGATGTTCTCGTACCAATTGATTCGAAATTCCCAATTGAAGTCTATGAGCGATTACTTGATGCATATAATGCTGTGGGTACTATTCCTCAAAAAGAATTGGATGCAGCGCGCAAAGCATTTTCAGATGTAGTGAAAGAAAATGCAAAAACTATTTCATCAAAATATATCAATCCGCCAATTACTACAGATTTTGCTGTGATGTTTGTACCGACAGAAGGACTCTATGCTGAGATACTTCATCTGCCTGGATTATCTGAAATTTTGCGTAAAGAATATCAAATTATCATTGTAGGACCTACAAATCTTGTAGCATATTTGAGCAGTTTACAAATGGGCTTTAGAACTTTGGCAATTGAAAAGAGGTCAAGCGAAGTATGGCAATTGCTAGGAGCAGTGAAGAATGAATTCGGCAAATTTGGCACCGTACTTGAAGCTACAAGACGAAAATTAGAATTAGCTGCGAGTGAGATAGATAAAGCTGGGGTTCGCTCAAGAGCAATTGAGAAGAAGCTTAGAGATGTGCAGGAATTGCCTGTTGGGCAAAGTCAAGATATTTTGCAATTGCCTGCTTTTGGAGAAACAGAAGATTCTGATTTGTTTCATCCTGATGCTGATGAATAAGAATAATCAATCCTTGATAAGCATAGTGAGGTAATGATCACGCCATTGTTTTTCAGGGTATTTTTTCTGCTAATCTGTGTAATTTGCCAACCCTGTAATTTTCTAGAAATCATGGAACAACAGAATATCATCATACAAAGAGCGAAAACGCTCGATCTCTTGCATTCTTCAGCCGAAAGATTGAAGAAGAAGCAGGGTTCTGTTGTATTTCTTTCAGGAGAAACAGGTTTTGGAAAAACCACACTTTTGAGAGTATTTGAACAGTCTGCTCAAAAGCAAGATAAGGCACTTGTTTCAATGGCATCTTGCCAAGCACCTGTGGGCACTATGCAATTGGGGATGTTGCAGCCACTAGGACCATTTTTGCGATTAATCGAAGAATTGAAATCATCAGAATCTGTGATGACGCCAAAGAAAAAATTGGCAATCAATATTGGAATGACATTACTCACATCCGTTCCATACTTTGGTGATTTAGTAGATGCAGTTAAGGAAATTAATCGTGATGTTCAACTATATAAAAATGAGAAGGAACAGGTCGAGAGCAAAAAAGATGATCAAGAAAAGAAGGATTTATATCTCGAATTTTTCAAAACATTATCTGAATGGTCAAGCAAGAGTCCATTGATCTTAATTCTCGATGACATGCATTGGTGTGATGCCGAATCTGCTTTGCTCATTGAAAAACTAGTTGATAAAATTGAGACTCTTCCCATAATGCTTGTTATTGCATACCGAAAAAGCATTGCTGAAGAAACGCTCTCTCCTTTGCTAAGTATCTTAAGATCAGTTAAAGATGATGGTATAACACATCGCTATTGTGAAGTGGAAGCATTTTCTAAATCAGAAGTGCATGAATTATGCGTGAGAATTCTTCCGCAATATTCTGGTAATGCTGAGTTCGAGTCAAGTTTATATGATAAGACATCCGGCATACCAAGTGTTGTGACTGAATATGTGAGATATTTTGCGAAAGTAACACCATTCAAAGATGATGGCTCTATTAAAGAAGAATTTACTCGTGGTGATCTTCTCCCATCAAGTGTTCATGCGGCATTTTCTAAATTGATTGAAAATCTTAATGAAGAAGAAATCATGCTACTTTCACTATGCGCAGCTGAGGGTGTAGAGAGTAGTGCATTCATTATTTCGAAGCTTTTAAATACAGATATTGTAACTGCAATTCGTAGAATCAAGAGAGTCCAAGCGAAAACTGGTGTATTGAGAAGTCTTGGTCCCCATGAACGATATGGGGTAAAAACCACATTATTTGAATTTACACAGACCTTTTACAGAGAGTATTTTGAGAAGTCTTTAGAATATGAAGAAAAGACTGCCATCCATAGCCAAATGATGCATGTACTTCAAGAACAAGCTGAAGGACTTGATGAAGTGCAAAGATCAAAAATAACACCTTATATCGTTGCTCATGCGAATGGTGCAGGTGAAAAAGAAGTAGTGCAAAATGGATTGCTTGAAATTGCTCAAACATCTCAACATATGTCTTTGCCGAGCATGAGCGGTTTTGCATTGCAGCAATATGATGCAAATATTCAGCAATTTACAATGGTGGGTGAAGAAGCCCCACTCGACATGAAATTGCATAGAACTAGAATCGGTGCGGAACTTCGAGAAGATTTTGGAATAAGTGTTCCGACACTTGAACAAGTAGGGTATCATGAACAACAAAATGAGGTTCAATCCGAAGAGCAATTGCATGATGTAATCAAAGCAGACTCTGCTGGCATGGAGAGAGAGATGATTGCTCTTTGTGATGAAGGATTGTATGATCAAGCTCTGACACAAGGAAATGAATTTCTAGGCTTGCATGCTGGGTCAATACCAAAGCGTGATGAAGCCATGATTTCCTTATTGATGGCTAGAATTTCTCTTATAGTTGGTGAATATGAGAAATCTGATCTTTTCCTCAAAGAAACCAAGAGAATTCAAGAAAAAATTAAAGATCCAATTATTGAATGTCTTCTTGATAATGCATATGGAACATATTGCCTAGCAATGCATGAAGATGTGCAGGCATGGAAATACCTTCAAAAAGCAGCCCAATCGAGTGTTGACCTAGGAAGAGAATATCAATTATTGACTATAGCCAATATTGCCAAACTGTTATCCGGAATAAAGAAGTCGGAAGCGAATAAATACAAAAAAGCAGCTCAATCGTTGGCAAAAGCTCTGAATATGCCCTCATTAACTACAGTTATTTCCTCTCTCTGAATCCTTCTCAGTACAAGTAGTTTCTTCTTTTTATAAATTAATGTTAATTACCGTAATAAAATATGGCGATTAATTGCGTTTATAACCATAAAAATAATCCTGTAAATAAATTGCTTGACATAATGTATTTATGATTGCACAGAAGTAAAAACTTTCGTTTTTTTGTACAATCTTAGTGGGAGAAAGTGGGGGATGTTTGAAAAGTTCAGCAATTGCATTTGATCGTGGAGGGAAGCCATTATCAGATGTTTAGCCGGAATTCCTTGATATAAGGCATGCAGCAGCCATGAGGAAGTTCTTTGGGATTACAATTCTGGTCAACAAGAAGTC
>JACCDW010538705.1_pt1 | contig 14693 bp, 34 predicted proteins | sample 7449781 | NCBI WGS metagenome assembly JACCDW01 (sample SAMN15323449, study PRJNA562643) | freshwater metagenome | isolation source: river surface water | place: USA:Blue River Watershed | collected 2017-08-18
CTGGGCCGCAGAACAAGGTTGGTTGCGGCCGGTTGCCAATGTGTTTGATTACGAAGTAACAGCACAACTACTTACAGAATAGGAATCAAATGTTTGAACTAAGATGGATCGTCAGACCGGGTTGGGACGGACCCGAGCGTGTGCTACAATATCGTTCTATGAAAGAAATGATTGTTTATAGTGGTTCACCTGATGTTGACAGAAGCATTCAACAGCGTGAACAAAAATGGACAGATTGGCGTGATGTGCCGGAGGTGGAAAATGATTACTCTTAAAGAATATTTTGAAATCGTAAACTATCGTATCACTGAAGGCAGTGAGTACGGTGGTTATGGACCAGGCAACTACAGCCTGACCTATTGGGATGGTGACCAGGATGGCGTCAGCCTGAATGTAGTGTTCAACACCAAGACTCAAGTGGTAATCTTGGCTGAAGTGTGCGACTATAAGAACCAGCGTGCCTATCGTCGTATCAACCCCGATTATCGTAAGGATCTTCACGATAATGAAGCCTGGGATGATGTAGTGTGGCACGATCTTGAAACCGACGAAGATTGGATGGAAAAGGCACAAGCAATTGTGAACTACCAAGATTACGATGAACGAGTGAGCCTGCCCTTGGACCTTCCACAAGATACACTCATGCAGTTGTTCAAACTGGCCCATGAGCGTGATATTACCTTGAACGCTCTTGTTGAAGAAATCTTGTGGAGTGTTATCCGGGAGCATCGTAATGGGTAACATCGCTGCCTATTTCCAAGCCAATCGCTACAAGCATCAGTACAGTATTGGTGACAGGGTGCGTGGTCGCTTTCGTGGCATACCATTTTCTGGAACTGTCTTGATTGACAACTTCCTGAATGAAGATGAGGGCCCGTTTGTTATCGTAGATAGTGATTTGCCCATAAAGATTGACAATGGGGTAATTAGTATGTTAAAAGTAAAGCATAAAGACCTACAGGGTCTAGAGGAGAGTTATGTCACTAATCGCAAAGCCAATAAGAAAAAATGAACTCTGGGTTGTAACTGATGGTTCAACCAAGGTAGGCAACGTTGAAGCCAACGCCAGTGGATTTCAGGTAAAAATTGGCGATCAATTCAGCCAGTTCGATAGCACCCGAGCTATTGAGAAACTAGCAAACATTGAATTTCAACGCCCAGTAAAAACAGCCCGTGCAATAAAACCTGTGTATGCCATCTGGCCTACAACTGGTAAGACATTTAATAACATATTTGATGTTAAGCGTAGGATTCATGTTTACACCAAGGAACCATCTAGTAAGTGTTACTATGCGGCAGGTTGGTTTCGGATGAAATTGAATGAGTCATGGCAAACAGTTTTTTGTCCCAAATACATTTTTATTCAGCGTTATGACTATCAAGGACCTTACATGACCCAGGATGAGGCTGAAAATAACTAAATATTATTATGGTTAGTATTAAGAAATTCATTGATCGTGTGAGTGCAATGGACAGCAAGCAAGGCCGGGATGTGGTAATTCCCGCACAAGAAGCCAGGCTGTTGCGTGACGAAATTGTCAAACTTTTAGCAGACAAAATAACTGAAAACATAAATAAACAACCTGAGACTATAGATGTTCAAGTCTCTGGGGGAAGGTGGTAAGATAGTGAGTCGTACACAACCCAAAGTACTGTTAGAAATTGTTGATAAGAAAACATACAAATGTGATCAGGTAGTGGAAGCTAGTGGAATCTGGGCTGTGTATTATGATGGGCAACCTATCAACCTAAAGAATCAGCACTACCTAGATAGTAACAGCGTACCCAAATACAAGAAAACCAGTTTCAGCAATCCTGGACACGCCCGTAACTTGTGCCGTAAATTGAATGCACAATTCAAAACAGATCGTTTTAGTGTGGTGTTCTTGAATCAAGGCGTCAAGGTATATCCAGATGACTGAGTTTGTTTATGACAAACGCCGGATAACACAAAGAGTACTACAAGAAGTAGATCCTGACCATACGCCTGAACAACTAGAACGAGCCATGGACACATGGTGGCGTAACATACGTGAAAACGGAGGCTTGTGTCTTACTGACACTGGCCTCCAAGTTTTTGTAACCGCAGGCTTTGAGTCTTATTCATTTGACTTGGCACGTAGGGACGATAAATCCAGTTGGATGCAGAGTAGTTGGATATTTACCGTGGGCCTTGACAGAAAAATGCCTTGTCCATACTATCTGCAATTAAATAAGCGGGAACGCAAGATAACGGTTTTTGACAGTCGTGTGGCCTCGATACTTACACTGTACGGCAGTGTATTTGAATATCTGAAAGCCCTAGACATTAGACCCAATGCACCCAGTTCAAAATTTTTTGAAGGATAAATCATGAGCGATAAAAAACCCAACCCCAATCCTTTTATCAGAATGGCACAACAGGCACAGGAAAAGCAAGCTGGAATTCCAGTGATCACTGGCAAAGGTGCTAAAAAGCAGACCGCCCCCAAGCCCACACAGGGTTTTGGTGGCAAAGTCATGCGTAAAACTGGCCGTGGCGGATAATAAATACCACTGGAGGAAACCAAAATGAAAAAAACTCTAGTCGCACTATTGGCCAGTTTTGCAGTTGTTGCAGTGGCCGCACCAGCAGCTCCCGAAAAAGCCGCCAGTGAACCCACAACTAAGTTGGCCAAAAAGAAGTCTGAAAAAAAGGACGAGAAGAAGGATGACAAGGCTGCACCAGCAAAGCCTGCTGACAAGAAGCCTGAGCCACCCAAGCAAAATAAATAACTATTTTGTTGCAGTGCAACACATAAATACAGTTGAGGGTCTGTACAAAACCCTCACTACACATACACAAGGAGAAAATTATGTATAACACAGTAGCATATGCTGCCATTGATTTTGTTCAAACTGGCAAGCGTCAAATGGTTCAACATCTGGTCAAGCACACGGATGTGGCCAATATCTGCAATCAGTTCATTGATGCACAAACATTATACACCAAGAGCGTGGTAGATGCTAGCGTCAAGGCCTATACTGACCTGACTGGTCTATGGTTCAACCCCAAGTTTGGAACTGAACTGGCTCAGAGTTACGGTCTAGACAAGCTGGTTCCCAAGAAATAAAATGAGTTGGGCCTCTGAAATAGGGGCTTTCATACGTAGCCTCTGGAAAACACAAACGTATGGCACGGAGATTGAGCGATTCATCATGAGTCGTTATCCCAAACACGCCGGTGATGTAGAACAGGCAGTGCGGGACTTTTATCACAGACAGCAGTGTAATTATCTATGATCAAACATACATTAGAAGCATTCTGGAACTTCATGGTGGCCTGGGCCGAAACTATCCATGAATATCGCAATCAAAACAGCACACACAAATATTATTAAGGAAACAAATGGAATTTTTTGCAATAGCACTCGCCGCAATCTTGGTCAAAACCCTGATGGTCATTGTGGACGAGTTAGGAATACTGTCATGAATCCACAATGGCAACCCATGACTGACGAAGATTGGGAATGGGTAAACTATGGACGTTTGCCCAAACCCGTTGACACACCTGCCCTGGGGCAGTAATATATACCCACACACAAAGGAAGTAGACATGACCGATCCCAAAGACTGGGCACCCAAATTGCCCGAAGTAAAATTCAACAAGAGTGGATATGAAATCCGCACCGAAATTCTGAGCATGGCCAAAGAAATGCTGGGCCAGGAATTTCACTACAAGTACATGGGCTGGGAAGCCAGTGTAGAGCGTGACAAAGAAGGCAAAGTTGTCACTAAGATAGGTATGCCCGAGTTTCCTGGTCTGGATCAGGTCTTGGAAACAGCCGAAAAGATGTACAATTTTGTAAACGGCAACGTCAAAAAGTAACAAAACAAGCCCGGTTCGCCGGGCTTTGTTTTTTTTGACAATAAATCATTTTGGGCATATAATAGAGGCTTAGACAGTTAGATAACGGAGCAAGAAATGCAAGTTGGTGATATTGTCAAGTCTCTGGATTTCAACGGCATTGATGACTGCTACATGGTAGGTCAGGTCGTGGGTGTGTTTGAGTCTGACGGCACTTTCCGTGCCCAGTTTATCAAGCGTGTTTGGCAGGGTGCTGAGGACCGCAAGTTCAAGACCGACTATTTCACGGCCCCCCAGCAAGGCAACCATTTCATGGACCGTGACGATTCCCCCCGTGTTATTGTCATCGGTTGACAATAATTCGTTTTGGGTGTACAATACAAAGTATTGAAACTGAGATTGGGCGATAAACATGGAAACCCGAGAACTTGAAACCCGTAACGCAGGTCAATTTGCTTGGTTCGCGGCACGTGATGCCCGCATGCGTAGCTACGCCAATTCCAGCCTGTATACTGAAGCCGAAAAGAATCGTGCCGAGCGTATGCGTGTGGGCCTCATGATGGTTTATGGCGGGCGTAAGTTCCACGTTGAATATCGCAAAAGTTTTATCAGTGTGAAAATTGAACGGGCCAGTGTGCGTGACCGCAAGAGCCTGGCCCTGCTTGAAGCCGACTACGAAAAACTGGGTGTAGTCAAGCGTGTTACTGGCCAGGGCGTGACCTATCGCATTCCCAAAATTTGACAATAAATCGTTTTGGTATTATAATAAAGTCTTAGACAGTTAGATAACGGAGCGACAAATGTTTGTAGTTTTTCACACTGAATTCCCGCATCAGGACAAGCGTTACTTCCAGACACATGCTGGTGCCCGTCGTAGTGCGACCTGCAGTAATCGGCACCTGGATCGTGAATCCTACAAGGTCCTGTCTGAGGTAGATTTTGCCCGTGAGTACCCCGTAGGCACTAAGTGGGTCAAAAACCTGATGACTGGCCAGATGATGGAAATTGCGGCCGACACTCCCCGTTGTTGCGATCCTTCCACCGAAGCCTACTGGTCAGCCTGAGGTCTGATCATAACAAAGGAACCATCGGGCAAATAATGTCTTTTGGTTCCTGTTTTAGACAACGACATTTTTTTGTTGCGTTCAGGAGTATAAATTTTTGCTTGAACTTCTGGTCTTTTCAACCCAGTTGAAATATTTTGTTTGCCTATTTCAGGCATCTTATAACCATTTTCTTTTTTCTTTTGCTCTCTCAAAGCAGCCTTTATTTTTTGCTTCTCTATAGTTTCAGGCTTTCTTTTTATTCCTGTGATTTTTTTGGCAATAGTTTCTTTTACTTTGCTCGTATGATACTCGGGACCTCTGAACTTTTTACCACCATTATGCCTGTTGATCCAGTCTGGTCTTACTGCGGCATTCAGCCTTCTAAGAACTTTGTGTTCCCATAGAATTGCTTTTTGTGGAGTATCAAAAGTTTTACGAATTTCAACCTGGAAAGAATCAATGCCATATTCTTCAATCATTTTTTTCACTATTTTAGATGATGTAAAATAAGTTTTCCATAATGAATTTGGGTCAGCCTTTTTACCGTGTCTTACACCATAATAGTGTTTTTCTGTTGGAATATGGTATAAGTAATACGAAAATGGAATAGACATAAATTCTCCTTGGTGATATACTTTATTTATCAAAAACTCAATGATTCTACTGGAGTATGTAATCATGAATTGCAATCCCACCCTGACTGCTCAAGAATTCGGAACCATCCACAACAGCCTGTATCGGTTGCAAAACGTTATTGGACGCCTTGAGGATGTGCTGAAGCCTGAACTTTATGACCAACTGTCCCGGGCCGCCAACGATATTCGTAGCGGGCTTGCAGGTGCATACGAGCAGGACAATGCGGCGTATCACACCAAGCATGATCACTACTATCAGGTTCAACGAGAACTGGGCCTCCGGGCTACCTGGAGCGTATACGAAGTGGACAACCTGGCAGACAGTCATCCGTTTGAGGGTGTTGACCGTGTGGTCTACAAGGACCACTGGGGTGACCGACCCGTAAGTTGCAGTGTGAATGGCTTGACCTGGGCGGCTCTGTATGTTGCGGCTAACGCATGTATCCGTGATAGCGGTGACGATCACCATGTGTTTATTGAAGGTTTTAGGCCCAGCGAGGCTGATCCACGCACCCTGGTTCTGAGCACTGGCAGTTAATCATGGAAGCTACTGACAATCGCCAGCATGTGGTCAGTGCAGGGGTAGAGTTCCTGCGTAGCCTGGCCGAGTGCTACGGCAGCGAAACTGCCATGACCATGTGGGAAGGCATGGGAGTTCACATTGATCCAGAGGTCAAAGGTGAAGTGTTCATGGCCATGCTGTGTGGCACCGGTAGTGGACGCCTGCGACTCCGACCGGCAGGTGGTTACGCCGTGAGTGTAGATAGAGTGGGTCTAATCAAGACCATCCGCACCTGGGATCGTCGGCGTCTGAGCCTGAAGGAAGCCAAGGACTTGAGTGATATTTTCGGTGGCAACAACCGTGATGTGGTGATTGAAATCAATATGCCAGACCGTGGTAATGCTGTCCGTGATTTTGCCAAGATTGGTGTAACTGCATATTGAGGAGCAAAAAATGTTTTCTAACCTGCGTGATCGTTTCCAAAATTTTCTGAATACTCGCACTGGATTTGTTGTGGCACTAGGTGCAATCGTGTTGAGCATTTTTGTCATTACGCAAAAGTTGCGTGAACGTTGGCAAAATCGCAACACTGGAGCCTGACATGACAGACCAGTGTAAAGGCCTGGGTGCAGGCTGGGTCATCACTATTCTGGGTGCCATCACTGGTGCCGTGAGTGTGGTGTTTGGGTTCTTGCTTCAAAAAAGCCTGAGTGTCGTAATCATAGTCATGGCCGTGGTGTTTGCCATTGGCACTTTCAAGGATGATATTCTGAGTTTGGTCAAGGACCAACAAAGGCAATCAGAAGCCAGCGAGATTCGTCAGTTGGAGTTTGAGCGGGAACGACTTCGCCTTGAAGCTGAAGAACGTCAGCAACGACTGAAACTCGAGGCTGAACAACGTGCCCGCGAAGCTCGTGTACAACAGGCCCGGGAACGTGAGCGGGCTGAAGAACTGGAACGCTTGCGTCTGGGGCAAAGTGAAGTTCGTGAACAGCCTGTGGGACCCAAGTCCTATGATCGTATGAACTGGTCTCGGAGCAATCGTGGTAACATCTACAATGGCACCATGTATGACAGTGTGGAAAGTGTCACTGTGGCCAATGGCGTGATTACTATCCCGACCAAAAAGGAATTTGTTAACCCTGATACAGATCATAGCCGTGCCATGAGCGTGTTCTATCGTGTGGAATATTATTGTGAAGCACAACGCAAGCGAACAGTTGATGTTCGTGGATATTCTGGATCTAATGGTACTGGAGAATTGCTTTACATCCGCACCAGTGGTGACTGGACAGAAATCAAACACTGGGATCCTGCCTGCCGCGACTATCTGAGGAAATAATGATTAATCTTACCATCACTCATATCACACCTCACGCATGTGAAATGTTGAAACAAATTTGGAACTGTAAAACAGTTGAAGAACTACAAAGTTTCCAACTGGGCCTGGAACCAGATGACCTGAGATTGAGCATCAGCCTGTGCCAGTTGTTGCAGTACGAATATATCGACAGTGAACAGGCACAAACTGGCGATTTGAGTTTGGCTAAACTGGCATTGTCAGGTATTTGATATTGTGAAATAGTGTGATAAAATCACACTATGAACTTAAATCACAAATATTTTAAAGCATTGATTTTTCACAAACTAAAAAGTTTGTCAAAACCTGGGGACACACTGGAACCTAGTTTTTTAGAATTTGCAATTTGCCAAAGTTTTAGCTTTCAGCATGTTGGTGGTGCTGGTGATTATGCAGATGGTATACTAGGCACCGATCAAATGTCAGTAAAAACTCGGATGTTAAAACCTAAAGCCGTAAAGAGCAAAAAAGGCAGAGATTTCCAAACATCTCCTGATGAATTTTTCGGCCCTAAATATAACAAAAAACAAAAAAAGTGGACTAATGGGGTTGAGATCGTACAACGAAGGCAACAGGTTAAATTGAACAATGACCGAACAGCCGACCCTCCTGTGGTGGGTAGCTTGACCCTCGAGGGTTTCCAAGAAAATTTACAAGAAAGCTATAGAATCTATAACACCAATACCACTTATGAAATGATTGTTGTTCACGGATATAATCGTACTGAAAAAAGGTACATTGTAACTTTATTTTGGGCAGAATATACTCCACTTGACAACGAACTTATAACCTGGACCAGAGAAGGTTGTAGTGTATGTGGTTACATTCACCTTGATGGTGTCAATAAAAAGGTTTGTGAACGCATTGATGGCAACGCAAAACGTGAAGCCACTTGTTTCAAAGAATACAAAGATTTGACTAAATATAAAAATTCTGCTAAATTTGATTTGCCTCTACCTGATCCATGGCATTTTGATCTTGATGAAATACTAGCAGAAATTGACCTGAAAGAAAAAAACGATGCCTCTGTATTATTCGAATAACGATATTAACGTTTATAACGATAACTGTCTGGATTACATGAAAACTCTTCCAGACAATTCTTTAAAATTCACACTGACCAGTCCGCCTTACGATGATATTCGTGACTACAAGGGTTATAGTTTTCCCTTTGAGGAGATTGCACAAGAACTCTGGCGTGTGACACGACCAGGCGGCGTTATTGCCTGGAATGTGGCTGATGCCACTGTCAAAGGCAGTGAAACTGGTACTAGTATGCGTCAGGCCCTGTACTTCATGAGTCTGGGTTTTAAACTGCATGACACCATGATTTACGCCAAAAAGAACCCCATGCCGGCAAGTGTCAGTAGCAAGCGTTACCATCAGTCCTGGGAATATATCTTTATTCTGAGCAAAGATGCACCTGAGACATTCAATCCCATTATGGTCAAGGCCAAGTATGGACATTTGGGTGCCAACATGAAGCATCGTGGTAAAAATGGAACCATAGAATACAAGAAAACCAAGCGTAACGAGTTTACTAAGGTTCGTAACATTTTTGAGTATTCAGTGGGTGGTGGACACAGCACCAAGGACAAGGTTGCATTCAAGCATCCTGCATTGATGCCCGAGCAACTGGCCAGTGACATGATATCTACCTGGACTGATCCTGGTGATACGGTTTTTGATCCGTTCACTGGGGCGGGAACCACTGCCAAAATGTGCATGGTTTTGGGTAGAAAATTTCATGGTACTGAAATGAGTCTGGACTATTGCAAGATCATCAAGGAACGACTGGAGAACTACCAGGATCCGCAACCAGATAATGATCAAGATACAGGTGTATTCGCTGAGTTGTTCGTGCCAGAGGACAGTCTTGCCCAAAATCTCACACCATAAATCTGTTTTCTGTTATAATTCATTCATTGTTCAACTACTAGGAGTCTCACATGACCCAAGATAATGTCAACACCGAAACCGTAGAGCGTTGTGGTGCCTTCATCCGTGATACTGATGGCAAGTGGATCGTGAGTCCTGAAGCCAAGGCAGAAGCCACAGCCATGTACTACAGTGGTCGCCTGGCATATAGCCCCGAGGACACCCGTAAGTGTATCGGTCGCTATAGTCCCACTGGTGAAGTCATTCCCTTTGCCCTTTGGCGGTAATCATGGCACAACTTTATCGCGTAAAGCCGCGTGACAAAAAGAGCATTTACGCCATTTATGAAGCCTACAAACACTTGCCTGACGGTTCAAGCCGTTGGTTTACTGTGCGTGAACTGTATCGCTGGGGGCAGGGATTCCGCGAACTGGATGATCCTGTGTATGCTCAGGATGACACAGTAATCATACAGCCTGAACTGGGCTGGGGTTGTGAACTGGATGACGAAATCAGCATTGATTTTGATTTTGATGAACGACTCAGCCCGGAAGAACGGGCACACATTGAGGGATGCTGGATGAATGGTGATCCCGAAGATCCAGATGGGCGTATGGGTCAGGCCTGGTTGTATGATTTCAGTGACTGGATGATTGATGATGATTACGTAGAAATCATTGGCCCAGTACAGGTTGACATTGTGGACGAGGACCAGTACAATGTGATCATCCAGGAGGATGTGCCACTGCCTGATCGTCCAGCACCGCAACCGGGTTTTTGGCCCTTTGATTCTATTAAGGATTGATATGTTAAACACAATCACAAAAGGTATGGTTGTCTTTTTAATAGCCATGAGTGCCTTCCTGGCCTATACTAACTGGTCTACTGGTTGTGGCCTGGCCTGGTTGTGTGCAACTAGTGGTTGGCTTGCGGCGTTTTTTAGCAATGACCTCCGATAATACTCAACAGCCAGTGTATAACTGTGTGCGTTATGCTGTGCTGGAATCACTGGATCAAGGCAGCATGGAAGGATTCCGTACTCTGGTCAAGGACGAACTCAGGTACAACAATGTGCCACCAGCCATTACTTTCACCAAGGCCGATGGCTCTGAACGCCGCATGATTTGCACCACTAACGCCAGCCTGATTCCACAGAACGTGGATCAAAAGGAAACACGAAGTGGTAGCATGACCCCCAGCCGTAAACAATCTGACAACACACAACCAGTGTATGACATAGAGGCCAGTGGCTGGCGTAGTTTTGTCTGGACACGTATCAAGAGCATTGAATATCATGATCCCTGGCCTGACCAGACTAGACAAGAGTTTGACAAAAATCCACCTTTCTGATACAATGGGTTTTTATAGTAGGAATAACCATGAGTGCAAGTTGGGTTCATAAACTAAACGAAAGCGACAGCCGCCTCCACAAGGAGGATGTACTAAAGCAAGCACTAGAGGCAGCCACTCTGGGCGACTATGGAACGGATGTGTTCCTGAGCCTGCTACGGGCTTGCTACGATCCCTTTGTGACCTTTGGCATCAAACATGGGGTGCCTGAAACAGTGGGCATCACTGGTGCGGAGAATCCCTGGGCTGATTTCAACGCCCTGCTGAACATGTTCCACATGCGGCAACTCACGGGCAATGCCGCCCGTGATGCACTGGCAGAAATGAGCCAGCGTTTTGATAGCGATGAGTGGAACAATTTCTGTGCCGCCGTGATTCGCAAGGATATCCGGGCTGGCATCAGTGACAAGACCATCAACAAGATTGTCCGTAACACCAAGTATGTGGTTCCCACTTTTGGTTGTCAATTGGCCACCAATTGTGAGGGCCGTCCTGAAATGAGTGGACGCAAACGCCTGGAGCCCAAACTAGACGGCGTTCGCATGTTGCTGGTGGTAAACATGGGAGACACTGGTTGTGATGCGGTATGCTATAGCCGCAACGGCAAAGTGTTTGATAACTTTGACCATATCGTAGAGCAAGTGATGGCCAACTTGCGGCACCTGGCTGGCAGTGTGCGTAGTGGTGCCCTGAATGATGGCTTTGTGCTGGACGGTGAAGTCATGGGCCAGAGTTTCCAGGACTTGATGCGACAGGCACGCCGCAAGCACGGTGCTCAGGCTGAAGATAGCATTTTCCATGTGTTTGATGTTATTCCCATTGCTGATTTCTACCGTGGTCACTGGAACGCCAAACTGGAAAAGCGTCTGGACATGCTGACCGCTATGCGTGGTGCCTTTGGTCGCATGCCCAATGTGGCCCTGTTACCCAGCGTTGAAGTGGACCTGGACACTGCTGCCGGCCATGATCAACTGGATCGTTACGCACAGGATTGTGTGGCTCAGGGCTTTGAAGGCATCATGATCAAGGACCTGGCTGCCCCTTATGAATGCAAGCGTAACACATTCTGGCTGAAGTGGAAACCCACAATCTCAGTAGACTTGGAGGTGGTAAATGTTGAGGAAGGCACTGGCAAGAACGTGGGACGCCTTGGAGCTTTGGTTTGCTCTGGAACAGACCACGGCCGGCATATTGAGGTCAACGTTGGTTCTGGTTTTAGTGATCTTGAGCGAGACGGCTTTTGGGCTGATCGTGATCTGGTTGTTGGCCGAACAGTTGAAGTCCTGGCTGATGCTGTAACACAAAATCAGGACGGTAGTTACAGTTTGCGGTTTCCCCGCTTTTTGAGATTTAGGGATGACAAATGAGTGAACCAGTTTACACTGGGCCGGATGAGCCACCATATGCCCACTATCTGGGCCGAGAACATGTTTTTGAGGATGGAATCATTCTCAGAGTAATTCAGGTCAAGCAACGAAATGATGGTATGTATGTGACCTATGAAACACAATATCCCAAGGCACTGCCCCGTAGATTTGTGGTAAGGTTGAGAGAATTTTATGACCAATTCAATCACCTTTTCGTGTGATTGTGATACAATAAGTTTTTAAACAGGAGTCCTATGAATGCATTTAACAAACGCCTAGTCGAAAGTCTTGATGTTATCAACAAGATTCTGGCAGGTTTCTTTTTGGCAGTGGCAGTGCTGGCACTTATCGAAGTTGCTGGCGAAAGTGTTGTTGGTGGGTTGCTGGCATTTTTGACGGCTATTACCACTGGCATCATCACATGCGGGTATATCGCCCTCATGATTAACATCAACAAAAACGTCCAGGCCATGCGTGACAAGATTGCTGGTCCGGATCAACAGGAGGAATGGGAATGGTAACACTAGTAAAACACGAATGGCATCAGGTTGATAGTCAGTTTGCCTTTGAACTCACTGAAGATATTCTGGCTGAAATTTATCCTGATCTGTCAGAAGAAGAATTGGCTGAAAAACTACAGCAGATTGAAGCAGGCGAAATTCTGGTCGATGATGTTGTTAGTGATGCCGAAGATGCTGATGTTTATTTTGATTGGGAACGCCAGTATGATGACTGGTGGACCGACCGCAAGGGTGGCTATGAAATCACCTACGAACTAGGCGATGATGATAGCTGGACTGGCAGCAATGAGTATGAAGAATAGGAGGCCCTATGCCTTACGTTACGACTGATGTAGAAGTCTGGGTAGACCTTGAGGAATTTGATACAGAGGATCTGGTTGAAGAACTAGAAAAACGCGGAAAGGTCGTTGCCGGTGAAGATGGTACCCAGTTTGATGAACGATTGGTTCGTATCTGGGAACTCCGGAGGCTAGGCCGGCCTTTTGACGCCGAATTAGATAAGTACTTGTATGAAGTACTTGGAAGGGTCGTATGAGCCATGAATCAGACAAACTACGAAACAGTACTCGCCGGCACCGCGACGAGACTGCTGTAAAAAAGCAGGCCAAAATTGCCCGTTCACACGGGCTTACAGACAAAGATAAGGTCCTACGAGAACCGCATCGCTTGACCAAACATCACGCCATGGATTGTGGAAATCCGGATTGCTACTTGTGTGGCAATCCACGTAAGACTCACAAAGACAAGCTCACTACACAAGAAAAACGCATGTATCAAGACACTGAGGCTGTCACTGACCGCCACAGCAATGGCTTGAAAAAACCCGATGACGACTCTGTATAAAAAGGTGGGCCGCCGTTATGAGCCTGTGGGAGAATATAGTGCCGAGGCACTAGATTACTTTCCTTATGGGTATCATATGGTAGTGGCCCGCAAGGGCTGCCGTAGTGTTCACTACAAAATTGATCCCAACTTTGCTGCCTTGATTGCGGCCGCAACAGTGGCCAAAGATGAAATGACTGCCGCCATGGTCCGGGCCAGCGAATACAAGCCCAGTCGTACTCCACTTACGCCTAGGCAAATTCGTGCCTGGGATGAACTCAAAGCCGCCTTTGGTGACGAATTGGCTGGACTTACCCGAGATAGTGCCCATGACATTGTACAGGCTGGAGTACAGGCCATGCAAGAAGAAGCACAACGCCGCATGACTAATCCTGTAGTCAGAGAGGCTTACGAACAATTCCAGACAGTGTGCAAACTGGCAGAATAGCACTTGTATTTGTAGAAATTACGCAGTAGAATATCATAAATATTCTTCTATGTTGCGTAATTTCTTTACCTTTAGTCGCCTGACTCTGTTTGTGGCATTGTGTATCAGTGCCATAGCGGCCTATTACAGTGTATTAGGTCTTTCAACTATTTTTGCCGGAGCAGTTATCCCCATCATAGTCATGGGAACCATACTGGAAATTGCCAAGATAGTTACTACAGTCTGGCTGCACCATTTCTGGGATCGTGCTGGTTACGCCATACGCTCATACTTGACTGGTGCAGTTATTGCCCTGGCATTCTTGACCAGCATGGGTATTTTTGGCCTGTTGAGTAAGGCTCACAGTGACCAGGGACTAGTAAGCGGTGATGTTCAGGCACAATTGAGCCTGATTGATGAAAAAATCAAAACGCAACGTGACAACATTGATGTTGCCCGTCGAGCACTAGAGCAACTGAATGCACAAGTTGACCAAAGACTGGCTCGCGGTGATACTGAGGCTGGTGCAGAACGTGCAGTTCAAATACGCCGTCAACAGGCACCAGAGAGAGCCAGACTACAGCGTGAGATAGGTGAGGCACAAAAGGTCATAGCACAACTCAATGAAGAACGTGCTCCCATTGCTGCCAAGAACCGTAAAGTAGAAGCCGAAGTTGGTCCCATCAAGTATATTGCAGCCTTGATTTATGGTGACAATCCAGACACCAACCTGTTAGAACGTGCTGTACGCTGGGTAACTATCATGATTGTGATTGTGTTCGACCCACTGGCCATTATCCTGATTCTGGCGGCCAACAACAGCCTACGATGGGAGCGTGAGGACAGAGAGAAACCCAAACCTGATGCCAGTCATGACCACGATCATACACATGATTGCAGTGTTGATCACCCAACTGATTTTAATCAGAGCGATTATAAAATTAATTATAGCTTTGGTC
>JACCDW012004456.1_pt1 | contig 14692 bp, 13 predicted proteins | sample 7449781 | NCBI WGS metagenome assembly JACCDW01 (sample SAMN15323449, study PRJNA562643) | freshwater metagenome | isolation source: river surface water | place: USA:Blue River Watershed | collected 2017-08-18
CCGGCGGCGACATCGCCTTCGTCATCGGAGCCCGGCTTGCCGAACTTGGCCCGGACGCCGCCGCAGCCATGGAAGGCGACGAACTTCGGGCCCGTCAGGGGGTCGCCTTTATCGGGCGGCGTCACCATCGCGAGATCCAGGGCGGCGCCGGAGGTGATCTGTCCATCCGTGTCGGCGGAGATGAAGCAGAGCAGCGCGATGTGGCGGTGCTGATGGCCCTCGCTGATGAACGTCGTGATCCGGGTCAGCAGCTGCTGACGACGGGAAACGGAGGCCATCCCGAGATAGCGCCGGTAGAACTTGAACAGCTCGCGGATCATCTCGCCGTCGAAAGTCGCGCCGTAGCACTTCAGCGTCTCCTCGAGCACGAACTCCGTCTCCGCCAGGTTCAGCCCGGCCCACTCGGCCTCGCTCGCGAACAACCGCAGCGCCTCTTCGACGTTACCCTTCAAACCTGCGCGCATGCCGGAGCCGTCAGTCATTCTTCTATCAATGTAAGAAACGGCCCCGCTTCAACCCATTTAAAGACCTTCGCCTGGCTACCCTTGCCATGGTTTGCGTTGTATCTCCTCGGTGCGGCGATTGAGTGCAGGACATGGAGACTTTGAACAACCTGCAGGCGGTCGGCTTGCTTTACGCTTACATGTGGCTGTTTGTCATCGGCAGCGGCGCGTGGATGACCCTGACGACGCTCACCGCTGGCCTGAGCATCGCAAGAATCAGCCTCGGCTGCGGACCGACGATCAAGTCTACCAAGGGGCAGATCGCGGTCCGGATCGGGCTTTTGCCGATGGGGTCTTACGTGACTCAGCCTGAGAATGAAGCAGGCGATCCGAAGCCTTTCCCAACGGGGGTCGGCCTCGCTTGTCATGCGGGCAATATGGCGATCCCGGCCGTCGTCGTGCTGTTGGCAATCGGGCCAGACCAAGGCGTGCGCCTGCTTGAAACGGTGTCTCAAAACTTTGTTCCCGCCACCCTCTCGCCCCTCGGCAAGGCGCCGACGGCCTTTAGGGATTTCTGGGCGATGCTCAAAAGCACGCCGATTTTGGCTTTAGCCCAAATGTCCGTCGTCCACTTCTTCCTGGGGATCATCAGTTTGATTTTGCAGATTATCGGAAAGCCGGACGACGGAGACCTCAGCATGATCGGCAGAATCCGCCGCAAGCTGCCTTTTTTCTTCGTGGCGCTCTATCTTCCTTGGCTGGTCGCCCTGGTCGCCGCCTTCTTCTGACCCCGGCCATGGATCCTGCTGCCTCCCCTCTCTTCGACAACCCTGCGGAAGCCATCCGGCTCGGCGCGACTCCTGGGGAATGGTCAGGTCTCTCCGTCGATGATATCGAGGCCGTCATCTTTCATTCCCTGCTCCGTTACGGCTCGTCCGGCGACATGGCGATGATCGACCGACTGTATGACCTATACCAGAGCTACCGAAGAGCCGCGGCGCCGGAACGTCGCCTCCGGCTGGCGGGCGGCATCACCCAGTTTCTGATCGCCAGCGACCGAGGCAGGGACTGGCTTGCGCTGCTGGGCCTGGCCATGTGTGATGACGACAGCCACATCGTCGCCACGGTAAGCCTGGACATCGCGATGCTCCATCCGGCCGAAGTCGGAGACCCGCTGGCCGGCCCAAGGCAGGTCTTGAAACTGCTGGCAGGCGGGATGCGCCATCAGTGCGGATTCGAGCGCAGGTGCAACGAAGGTGCCGCTTTCGCCGGAATCCTGCTGACCGGGGACCGTCGACTATCCGCGGACCTTCGGGCGGCCTGGCAATGGCTTTCCCCTCAGGATCGGCTGACGGCAGCTCAGCAGCGAAGCGGCTTAGCCACAGGCCTCTTGGTAGACTTCTGGATCGAGCGGCTGGCCGAAACGACTAATGAGGAGCTGTTTGGTCGCATCACCGAGCTTGTCGCAGAAATGCCCAATGCCACCTCCCGGCAATCCTTCCGTCAGGGCGTCGTGGAAGTCACCCGTCACTTCGGCTTCCGGCCAGGCAAGGCCGGCATGACCATCGACAACGAAACCCCCTTCGCAAGCTACCTGGATAGGCACCGCGAAGGCCTGGCTAAAATCAGCGAGCACGCAACTGATCCCAAGGCAGTGCGCAGGATAATGACCGCCTGGGGTCATCAGGCCTAGACCCGAGATAATGAGGCTGACCCCATTATCGATTGGCCTATGGCTTCCTCGAAGAAACTTCTTTCCGAAAGCCAAGGGGTCAGGCCGTTACTTCTTTTTAACCCGTCGCACGGGTGCTTTTTTAACTACTATCTTGGCGACTTCGGCCTTCAACTCAGCTTCTAGCCTTTTTCTAAGCGCTGCAAGCTCCCGAGGAGTAGCTCGTTTGAGGGTCGGCTTTGCGCTCTCATCAACATTCCTGAGTTCGCTGTCGTCTAAACGGTAAAACTTCTTCTTGCCCATAAGCTTAGGGTGATATGATTTTAAACCCCAGCAACTGGATAAATACTTCTGACTAACGCGCAGGGCGCAGATTTACGGACGAACATACTGGCGACTAGCAACGTACTACCCCCGGGCCTGCTAGCTATCCTTATCGGGTTGCGCCTCATTGGCACCCGACACTGGAGGGAAGATCAGCCCAGACGCATCTTCCTTAAGAAGCTGATCATCCAGCCTCCTCTTTTCGCGATCCAAGCGCCGGCGCTCGTCGTGGATCGTCTCCGGAGTGGCCGTCATCAGCGTGTCATAACTCGAGCCCAACAAAGCAATCAGGCCAGGCCATTCCTCATGACGAACGAAAGCCTCGCGCTTCACCGTAGTGCGATGGACCCCCGCCACGGAAGTATCGTCGTTAATCGCCTTGCTGATGGCCGTGATCGCAGCGCCATCCAGGTCATGGCCAACCTTCTCGATTGGCACGATCTGCGTCGCATCGAAGATGGCAACCACACCACGCGGCTGTGTCATGTTCATGGCGATTTCCACCACGAAAGCCTGGGCTAGAACCTTGCTGTTGCTGTCCTTGGGGTCAGCGGGGAGCGGCGGAAGCACGGTCAAAGAGGCTACCCTGTCCATGAGCGGTTTGATTCGGCCGAACTGGGCTGCCGACACGTAGGCGAGACACGTCCCATGATCATCAATCCCGTCCGAAACAGCATCGATGGCCTCAGTAAGCATACGCGGTAAGCGCCCGACGGTTCCAAAATCCAAAACCAAGGCGTCACGTTTCCCGTGAATATGGATGCGCCTCTCCGCAGCTAAAATGAACTCCTCTGCGTTTTCATACGAGAACACGGCCTTAGGTGAACCGACCTGAGCATAGGCTTGCGCAAATGACCGTAATTCTGCGCCGGCCCAATTTTTCTTCAAAGTCAGGATGGAAACGAAGGGCCCGTCCTTGGATGCGATCGCCGCCGGCAGATGACCCGCACCAGGATTAAGCACCAAGACCGACTTAAACTTTGATGCGACAGCTCCCAGAAGCTCCATCCCCCCTTGGGTCATTCGGCGGGTAGATGACTGATCTTCCCGGAGATAAAGAGAATCCACCAGATTGACAAGGATGCGCCCAATAAGAGGGTTTTCCCATATAGACTCCGGCGTTAAGGCAAATCCATGTGACTCCTTGAATGCCTCAGCGAAAACCTTCTGCTCAGGTGTAAATTCCGCGCACTCTCTTAAGGCGATTAAAATGGCTCTGACGAAGTCGTGGAAGATGCTCTTCGCCAGAGCGTCCAGTCGATGATACTCTTCTTTCATCGCATCGCATTCGGCATCCTCAACTGAAGCCGAAAACTGCAACTTCTTCTCCACCATCACTTGGCTGACCCTCGCAGTATGAGCCGCCAAGACCTTATCCTTCTTTCGAAGTGTTTCATTGAATCCAGGAATTGTTCCCGTCACTTCGTCACTAAGCCAAGGAAGCTCCGGGTATTGCTGAGGTGAATACAACTCCCTACGGATCTTGGCATGAGTCTCGGCGCGCCTGAGCCTAGTGAGGCGTGACTCTAGTTCTTCCAGGCGCTCCAAATTCTCGCGGGCCTTAGGGTGGAATCTCTCGGCAAGCGTCTGGTAGTTAGGCGGTAGCACGAGCGCCTCCAAATCCGCCTTGGTGATCACCCTTCCTTCGCCGTCGGCACCAGATGCCGTCCTCAGTAGAATCTCGCGAGTCTGGGGAGAATCCAACAAAGCCAGCAGGCGCCAGGGCCATTCGTACTTCTCCTTCGGCCTGACCACGAGAACGGTCGCTGCGGGGTAGACCGGCAGGCCTTCGTGGTGTGACTCCAGGGGGTCGTCCAACCCGACGAGGTTGCTGACTTTACAATTACCGCGGTTGGCGATCAGGATTTCTCGGCCCTGCAGCTTCGCCATCTGGCCGGATCCGCGAAGGGGGTTATCGACGAGGCGCTTGGAGATGGCGGCGCGGACGTACTGGGAACGGTCCAGCTTCGATGACGTCGCATTGATCGCGGACGCCCCCACCGCCCAGCAGGCGACGAAACCTTCGCCGGGTTCTTGCCCCAGCTTCAAGTCGCGCGTGCCGATCCCTTGGTAGACGTAGGCGACGTCCCCGAGGGTGAGCTGCTTGGACTGTTGGGCAGGACCCTTCATTTGGCGTTCTTTTTGGCGTCTCGGCAGCGGATGTTGGCCAAGACGGTCATAGCAAGTTCGACCTTAAGGCCCCTCCGAGCCAGCCCTTTGGCCACCTTGCGAATAACTTTTTCGTCGATTTGATCCTCCGGGCCGACGACGGGATACCATGCGTCCGCCGCAATCACCCCCTGAAGCCCCCCGATGACGACCCAGCCGTTCTTCGTCTCTTTCTTGTCCTCGGCGCATGCCTCCATGGTAAACTGCATGAGGGTGTCTTCCTCCGTCTCACGCATCTGACGGGCGGCACGTCGCTGAGCCATTCGCCAATGCGGGATGAGTTCCTCTGGCATCGGCTCGCCGGTCAACGGATGGGTCGGGATCTCGTCGTCGAGCTGCTGCCTGCCTGGGCGTTCCTTCTTAGCCGGCTTCTCTGCCCACTTGAGGGCGACAGTCACCAGGTCCTTGGCCGCCTGCCCTTCCCAGGACCCGGCGGCCTGCCCGCGATCGCGGACAAGGCGTTCGGCCATCTCCTTCACGACCTTTTTGGCACGATCGCGGCCGGCCTCGAGTCCCAACACCCGGAGGCACCGGATGATGACCCCCGAGAGCAGCCCCGCTTGCGCATTGATGATGAGGATACAGGAACCTCCGGTATCCAGTTCTTGGTCCTCCGAAGGTATCACCTGGAGGCCACTGGCGCGGAAGAACATGGGGTCACCCGACGGGGCTTTGACGACAATCTTGTGCCCTTCTCCCTTTTCAAGGGTGGCCCCCAGTTTGAGCAGTTGTGTTTTTTGGTCTTGCTTCATCTCACACACTTTGTTGGTATTCGGCAGTTGACTCAATCAAAAAAGCGTTCAAAACAAAAAAACTTAATCACACCCATCCATGGTATACAACATCGAAGACAGCACCTCCGGCTCCACCCTAGCCCTCTCCATCAACGCCTTCACGGCACCGTGGGCGCAGGCCAAGACCTTACAGCACGTCCTGAGCGTGCTCCAGGCTCCCGCAGGGGCCCATCACCTCCCGGCAACGGGAGAACTCTACATCCAGCTCCCGCAGGGGGTATGCGTCCGCATCTTCAAGGCCGAGCCCTCCGGTTCCACGATCTACGTCGAGGCCCCCCTTGCCGCCAACCAGCTCAACGGCCAGGTCATCGCCAACATCCGGGGCCTTCGGGAGGTCACGGACGTGAAGATCGCCGAGCCCAAGAAAAAGAAGTCCGTCAAGCGTCGTGAGGCCGCCTCCATCAAGCCGCTGGTGACCTCCCTGCTCTCCTCTCTTGATCTCGCGGGCAAGGTCTTGCTCTGCGATGAGGTCGCGAAAGGACTGGAACGCGTCTTTTTCCAGCGCGATGAGGACCTGAAGAACCTGCTCACGCAGCTCGGCGCCGCGGCGACGACCCTCAATGACGACCTGGCCCTAGGGTCGGACGTCAACACGTTCTTCAAGACGAAGCTGCGCATGAAGGGTTTCACCCGGTTCCTCTCCGACACGCAGATGACCCATTTCGGCGAGGATTATATCGGTGCCTTTCAGGGCGCCACCTACCTCGGCGAATGGCACTGCACGCTCTTCGACGGGACCAACACCTTGAGCGCCCACTTCGTCTACGTGCCGGAACATCAGGCCATCCTGATCACCCGCCTCGGGACCCACGGACGCACCCACCACGACCGCACCTGACTTTCCGCGATCAACGACGATCGCGCCCAACAACCAACCCAACATGGCGAAATCATCGCCTCCCAACGGGCCCAGCACCACTGGCCGCCCCTCGGGAGGAGGCCGAGGCAACAATCCGCCCAGCCGCTAAGCCCAGTGCTTAGTCATCCAGGGGACCTCCGCAGGAGGTCCCCTTTTGTTGGTTTCGGTGGATACTTATTTACACCCCCAAGAAAGGCCCGAAGCGGCCGAAGGCATCCCTTGTTGCGCCCGCGAAACCGCCCGCCGGAAGCCTCGGGAAACTCATGGACGCGTATCCCCTAATCGGTAAAAGTGAAAAGGAGATACCCCAGACGAAGCAGCCCCATGCCCACTTTTCCGGCTTCCTTGATCAATACGGACCTCGTCCTGAGCAGACGTCAGGTCGAACAGATTGATGAACAATTACGCTCTAGATGGAAAATCTTCTGTCCCGGCTCATCGGACAGAAGAGCCCTCGCCGTCTTCAGCAAGATAACGCCTGCGGCGCAGGCACGCCTTGCCGCACATAATCGCAAGCGATTCTCCGTAGGAATGTCCGAAGAGGAAGACCTCGCATTCTATGACGAACTAGCCCAGCCGCCTTTCGGCACCTGGATCTGTCAGGCTCGTCGCTGCTTCATCCTGGATACGATCGTAGCGGCGGACACGTACCTGACCCTCTTCAAGCCAAAGACCGTCTTAGACGTAGGGACTGGACTTGGGTTTGGAGCCGAGATCCTCGCCCGAAGACATCCCGACGTGAGCTTTACTGGAATCGACCGCTCCGGGGCCTCCATCAAATTCGCCCAAGAGAAAGCCACTGGCCTCAAGAACGTCCGATACATCCAAGGTGACCTGCTGGCGCAGGGCGCGGATTCCCGTTACGACCTCTTGATCACCCTGGCGGGAATCCCGACCGGCACCACGTCCATCACGGGAAAGCTCGTGGACAAGGCCATAAGCCTGCTCAACCCGAACGGCATACTCTTGGGCTACGCACCCAGCGGCCTAGCCGGGGAAAGAACCGACGGCGACAGCCGGCTCGGGCTCGTCTACAAAACGGTCATCGGCGGATTCGAACAGTTCGACGACGACTCGAAAGCGACCTGGCAAAGCGCCCCGTTCGAGGTCTTCCAGCTAGGCGTCAAAGATGATGCGAAATACCTAAGCTACGACTGCAACGATCATGATTGGCCGGTCTTTGCCAATTACGTGAACGCGAACATCGAGGACTTCGACCGGCATACCTTCTCATACCACAGGACGGCATGAGCCCCTAAGGGCGATGGCGGGGCTGCCACCATCACTTAACTCATAGCCCTAAAGTGGACTGCCCCCGAAATGGTGTGTGAAATAAAATCCCTGCCATAAGCCCAAAGGGCCTGCCCAGCCCAAGAAAACCCGGCTATTTTGGGGAAAACCCACTAACGGGTGTTTAGTTGAAATAGTTCAATGGTGCACTATGAACTATTTCATGAAACCGGAATTACTAGGAAATCTGTACGCCAAATGCCACAACTTGATGCGGAACAAAGAAGGACTGCAGCCTCAAGAGGCATTGGACGAGCTACTCAAGTATCTTTTCTTCAAACAATCCAGTGAGCGGGCTGGAGACGAAGTAGGAGTTCAACGATCACTAGCCGCATCCGGCGATTTCAGCCTTGTAGACCCGAAGGCGGTGCGAGCCATTAGGAATAATTTTAAGAAATATCTAAAAAAGGCCGAAGCAGGAATAAGGGCGATGTGGCCGAATGCCCAAATCCTTCTATCCGACGAGACGCTGCATGCAGTACATGAGTTATTCTCTGGAGTATCCCTTTCGGCCGCATCCTCGGACATCCGAAGTGCCGCGCTAAGATTATTCATAAGTGCGGAAATACGCAAAGGTTCTGGCATCTTCCTGACACCTGATGAGGTCGTCAAATGCATCGTCAAAATCGTAGACCCCTCCCCGGACGCCGCTGTCTTCGATCCCGCATGCGGATCTGGCACGTTCTTGATCGAGACGCTGAAGCACTGGAAGCACGAAAAGGCATCGTGGACAGGACTTCGTTCGATCTATGGGAGTGACATCAACTCGCGCATGCTGCTTCTGGCGCAACTTAACCTTTGCGACCTGGATAACGTGCTTTTCGAAAACAAGACGCTCGACGCACTAGAGACATCGAAGGCTGATCGTGGCGCCTGGCCGAAGGCCAATTCATTTGATATAATTTTAGCGAATCCCCCGTTTGGAGTGTACGTCAATTCAACTGACGAATCATCTTCTGGATCAGGCAAGACGCCAAGCGAGATGGTCTTCACGCTTAACTGCCTTAAGTGGCTTAAGCCGGGAGGTGTACTTGGAATTATTGTCCCAAAGAGCGTGATAAGCAACAAGTCCCTCTCACAAGCCAGGCGAGCCATCGATGAACTCGGAGAGCTTCAGGCTATTTTGAATCTGCCGCCCGAAACATTCGCTTCAACCGGGACCCAGACCAATACTTCCGTACTTTTTATCAAGAAAAGGCTTAAGTCAGCGTCATCCAAGGATGAAATCCGTTCCGTTCCTATCCTGGATGTTGATAATGTCGGCGTTGATTCGACAGGAAGGCCACGTGCCGGATCGGAACTCGATTCTGCCGCTTTTGACCTTAAGTCTTCGATCAAATCAGGACTACCACACGGAAAGATTCGCTTAATAGAAGTATCTGCCAGACATCCGCTCGATTCCATCAGCTCAACCGGCCCTGCCCCTAAGGGGAAAAATGAGGTCAGACTTGGCGATCTCCTGGATCTTGCGCAGACAGGCAGGACTCCAGCACGGTCGGCTTACGTGCCCAAAGGCGTCTTCACCGTCAAAGTGGGAAACCTCACAGGGCAGGGCATCGACTGGGCGCCACGCGAGCGAAATTTCGCAGACCCAGAAAAAGTTAGCGAGAAGCTTCTGCTTGAAGAAGGTGATATCCTTCTGACCTCGTCTGCGCATAATCCGCGATATATTGCCCAGAAGGTGGACATCGTATACTCCATCCCCCCATGGCTCAACGGCGAGGCGACCTTTACCGGAGAAGTCTTAAGGCTAAGGGCTAGGAAAGGATCAATAACAGCATTCGAGCTGCTCGCCTTGATGAGACAACCCGACGTCAAGAAGACGATCCGTGAACTCATCAGAGGCCAGACGGCTCATCTCCGCCCCGATGACCTCGTTGGCATTTCCGTCAACGTCAGCCTTATTGACAAAGAGATGGTCAAGCTTCTCAAGCAGGAGGCCGAACTTTACAAACAGCTCAATATCGTCGCACACAAGCAATCGGCAATAGCCACGCAGGATCCAGACCAGGGCTAACCTGTAATTTGCAACACAGGCCCCTTGAGCGCGCGAGGAAGCGACGCACGATGCGGCTTCACCGCATCTGCGTACATGGCGCGCGCTAGACATTCAGTCAGGCGCATACTGCACGCATCAGAACGGAGCCTGTATGCCTCTAATGCGGCAAGTATGCCTGCCTTGGTACGCTCACTCCTGACGCCCAAGGTTGCTGCTACGTCAGCCCAAATATCTAGGCTTACTTTTGCCCTCGAGTGCTCGTCGATGCTCGAAAGCCTATGGAGCTGAGGCTCGTCTTCCCCTGGGAAAAAAATTGTCCGAATACTATCATCAGGCATCAGGAGAGACCTGTATATGAGCAAGGGCTTCATCAACTCGAACTTGAGCGAATAGGGCCAAAGATTGAACGGCGCCTTGGACGCGGACTTGGAACGTATATTACAGTAATAGTCTACCATGCAAAGAAGGAAACCCGGGGCCAGCGGATCCACCTGCCATATTGATGCCTGAATCGTATCAGGCTTAGCCAGATCGGTGAATTCGAATAGGACCAGGTAATAAGCGCTGGGGATGAGAAGCTCGGCGAACTCTGCATCATTTCTCAGTGAGATAAGCCATTTCGAATCATCCTTCCTTTCGATATCGGCGGAGTCGCAACCTGGGCACTTGAGCTCATCGGGCGATACTCCGGCCTCACATTTCCTGCAACTGCCGAGCTGGTCTACGCGATAACACGTCTTCACCTCCCCAGAGCTTCCGTCGGCATGGACAATGTCATATCCTCGTCCTCCCGACCTTCCGCCTGGAGAGCCGATCGCTACGCTGACAAGATGTTGGCCGACATAACCCATCCGAGCCTGCGCCGTCTGCCGGGTGACTTCGGCCCACTTCCTCGTCTTCCTCCTCAGCTCGATATACAACTCCGTTATTAGAAGCTCGGAGGCGCTCTTGTTGCCCAGCTTGGGTCGAATTAATTTCATATATTATTAATACAACCTGTTTCAGCTGATGTCAAACGGCCTATGTCCGCTGTCGCCTACAAGCAGATATCCAGGTGAGCCTTCAACGAGACAACCGCTTCGGCACGAAGGCTATCCTGCGATATTGATGGTCAAATGAATAAACTGATATGCCTACGTATGCTTCACCGCGCACGGGGAATCCTGATATCAAGACTCCCACTTCATCGGACAACTCATCTTTCCTGAGGCCTCTCGTGAGTCATACGGCTTGATGTCGAGACCCGATGGATATTCGAATCTCACTGGTCCGGGAAGCATACGTCGGATTTTTTCGGAGCAGAGTTTGGTCTGCGACCTGAATCCCGATATTCAAGTTCTAATGCTATTCCCCTGAATCTCCCGGCGGATCTCGTCGGCGCGGCGATAGGCGGCGAGGACCTGTTCGGGCGAATACTTTAGCCATGCATCGGACTCGTTGGTACGTTGCTCGGTGGCGATGCTCCAGGCATAAGCCTCGCATAGGTCTTCCTTGGAGGGTACGCGTTTCGGTGTCTTAGGATAATCTCCCCAGTAGTAAGTCCCTGCGAGAACCCGGATATATGCCCCCTGCGCCCAGGTGTGACCGCCCTGCGACGCGGCCTTGAACCATCGGCGGGCCTCGTCCACCGAGACCGGGGCGCCATCGCCGTCGGCATAGGCTTTGGCGACATCATGCTGAGCGGGCGAATAGCCCTGCTTGGCGGACTTCAGCAGCCACCGTAGAGCCATTCCGCTGCGGTTCTTGTAGCGCTTGAATGACGCGGCATGCCAGAACTGGGAGGGCGCGTCGCCGGCTTCTGCGCGGGCGACCATGGCCGCGTTCTGCCTCGCTAGTAATCTCTTGATGCGTTTGACGCGAATGCTGACCACCTTGCGGGTCGCCTCGTCGAGCTTTCCCTTGACGAACACGTCGGGCCGGAAGGCCTTGCACACGTAGTTTGCGGCGGTGGAGCTTTCCGTCAGATCGTAGCCGCCGGATAAAGCGGCGCAGGAGGGCTCAAAGGCATGGGTGCGCGCTTGCAGCCAAGCGAACATCTGATCTTCGTCGAGGTGATCTAGATGGCCTTCGACGATCGGACGGAGCGCCCAATGGAAAATCAAGCGTTGGTCGACGATCTTCGTCCCATTGCAGAAAACCACCGCGAACTGTCGGTCGAGCCACTCAAAGCCCTTGGCCGCATCACGAGCCAATCCCAGGCCGTTGAGATACATCTTGGCCAGCCGCCCCATCGACCATTGGCAGCCGCCCTCGCCGGCACGGAGATACCACTTCTCAGCTTCGACATAGTCAGGCGTTGCACCTTCCTTGCCTCTGAAGAAAAAGTCTCCGCTATTCTTATACCCTTCGATCGGACCCGAGACGGCAGCCATGTCTCGGCGTTCCTGATGGTGAGCCTTCCAGATCCGGTTCCATTTTTCGAGATCGGCTGCCGCGCCGGCGGCGGCTTCAGTGCCGGGAATACCTGAAAACGATTCCGCGGGCGCATGCTTGTCCGCGATCATCTTGGCGACTGACTCATCATGCCTAATGGCCTTGAGATACCAACCATGCATTTCCGCGGCATCACCCGGCTCTCCCTCGCCACGATTGATCATGCAAGTCATGTCGATGAAGGCAGGCGGGTAGCCAAGCATGGCGGCCTTGCGGGTCCATTTTTTGGCTCCCGTAAGCTCTTTCCACTGATGCCGGCGAGTCGGCCCGTAGACGAACGACCAACATGCATGCGCGTACCCTGCCTCGGCCAGTGCGAGCTGCCCACGGTGCTGGTCGAGGCAAAGGTTCTGCGTCAGGACCAGCCCTCGGATAGTAAAAGGCAGCGGTTTCTGACGTAGCCTCGCCGCCCGCATATACGACGCGAAGGCGGCGTCGTAATCGCGATCCGTCCCCAGGCCGTATTCGTTCGCGAGCGCGACCTCCAGCACGGCTTCGGGCAAGTCAAGGTCCGCAGCCTTCCTAAACCAGGCCAATGCCTCCTCCATGTCATATGGCACGCCTCTCCCTTCGGCATGCAGACGACCTAGCTCCAACTGTGCCTGCGCCTTTCCGGCCTTAGCTTGCTCGAGGAGTTTCTTGGGGATGGCCATCGCCTTTCATGATGCCTGACGCATCCCGGTAGGCAAGACTACCCCGGCTGTAATCCGATAGTCCGCGAGATAGATAATCGGGCCTAGCAAGCTGCCGATACGGCCACTAGGATGGCCAATGGCCAAATATCACTGGGAGCGGATCACCGATAATCCCGATTTGTATCGGGAACTGATGGCCATCTCCTGCGTGGAAGACGAGGATGAGGACGCCTTGCGGCTTCAGCTACCGGAGGACTGCAGAGAGGGCGCCCTTCCCTTCATGCATGCCTCCTGCGTGATCTCCCTCATGCACGCGCCAATCCACATGGGCATATGGGGTATCATCGGATTATGCGGAAAGTACCTTTACGAAGGAGACGCCTGCAACGGCGACGACGCCGGCCCTTTTGATGATCTCTCCGATGCGCTGAACTGCATTCCCGGACCGACGAGGGTATCTAAGGAACCCGCCGACTTCGAGGTTATGGCCGAGGGCGAGCCCTCCGCGCAGATCTTAGAAGCGCTAGCCAAGCACCTCATCGAAGGCGATCGGGTGAGAATCAATACCGAACCGCACATCCTTACGCAGGGAAAGTTCGTGAAAGTCTAGCCATCAGCCCTCAGCAGGGTAAGGTATTCTCTCAAAACATGGACATCGATTTCAGGAAGTTACTGCGTGACCCTAAGTTATCGGAGCTATTCCAGAGTCAGTCAGGCTTGAACGATGATGAGCTTAAGGAGCTCCTGGACGAGAACGACCCCTCGTCATTCTGGCATTGGCTGGAACTGGAGGAAACCCTCGTTGTCCACCATCGGGAGGGCGCGGGTGAAAGCTGCTTCGGCGTCTATGGCTGGGGTGGATTCTATTTCAGCCGAGACGCCAGCCAGGATCTGCTCGCCGGCCCTTTTGCCTCGCCTGAAGAATCGGCATCAAAGGTAAGTCAGCTATCCCTCGCCGTCCTGAGCGACACCTACGGACTAGAATTTGAAGTGCGCAGCACCCTGCCGGACAACCGAGCCCTGAGCTTGATAACCCGACTGATCTCCAAGGGGCAAACCCTTGAACTCAACGGCACCCCTTACCGACTCGAAGCCGAAGGCTATGTGCGAGTCTAGGTCTTAATCACCAGGCCTGCCTTGGTGCGGACGTAGACCGTATTATTGATGAGGATGGTTTTACCCATTACGACTAGCGCAGCGCATCGGCTAGCGATGAATTCGTCAGGGAGTTCGCCCGCGACGGAGGTGTAGAAGCCTTCCGGGGCTGAGTTAGAGGCGATTGATAGGATCGTGTCCACGGCTTCCTCGAGGTCGTCAAAAGGACCGTCGATGCCGCCGTAACTGTAGGACCAATAATAGTCCGCGAAGCAGTGCACGTAGGTGCTTCCTCTGTCACCCAGCTTATCCTCCAATGAAAACTCTTCCGCACCCGAGCGGATAGCCTCGGATGCCATATACTCCAGATCGTCCGTTGGGAGCCGTCCCTTGGGCTTGATCTCGCCATTAGCCCGACCGTAGGCCAGCAGGGCCTTACGGAAACCCGGCGTACTTAGTACACCCTCCCAATCATGGAAATCAGACATGTGTAATGTATACCCATGGCCATACCATTAGCAACTCTCGCTGACTCGTGAGCCTGATTTCTGTCCTTAGATTGCCTTAGCGGAAACTAGAGGTGTTGGACTTTTCGTCAACGCGCCTGGCAATCTGCTTCGCTAGCTCATCCGCCTTTTCAAGGGCACGACTAACCTCCACTGCCGGAAGCCTACTCATCACCTCACGTAGATTATTGCTCACCCTAAAGTCGCCGGACTTCTCGACGATCTTCCACCACACGCAGGCCTCAAAAAAATCTCTGGGCGTCCCTTGGCCATTATAATACATGACCCCCAAGTTAAACTGGGCGGCGACTTGGCCCTGATCGGCCGCACGACGATACCATTTTAATGCTTCCTTGTCATCCTGAGTAACCCCGCGCCCTTTCTGATACCTTACACCAAGATTAAACTGTGACTTTCCTTCGCCTTGCTCGGCTGCCTTGAGATGCCACTTCGACGCTTCGACTTCATCTTTA
>JACCDW010174124.1_pt1 | contig 14691 bp, 13 predicted proteins | sample 7449781 | NCBI WGS metagenome assembly JACCDW01 (sample SAMN15323449, study PRJNA562643) | freshwater metagenome | isolation source: river surface water | place: USA:Blue River Watershed | collected 2017-08-18
AAGACGAATTTTTGCATCGCGAGGATTTGCACCTGATGCAATATATTCTTTTTCTTTTTCAATCTGATCGAGAGGTACCCGAGTACAGAGTTCAAAACCTGAAATAATCATTGAATCAGGCCAGCTCATAACTTTACCAAACATATCACGAGCACTATCAGCCATGGTTATCATATTCCCTTCTGATTTACCCATTTTCTTACCTGTAGGATCAACAAGGAGTCGTGTGGCTATAACAAACTTTTCTTTATTTTTAAACACTTTCAATAAATCACGCCCCGAAAGCATGTTAAAGGTCTGATCATTACCTCCTATCTCACCATCAACATCGAGTGCAACACTGTCATATCCCTGCATAAGAGGGTACAAAAACTCATGGAGATATATAGGTTTCTTTTCTTCGATACGTTTCTCAAACATATCACGCTCAAGCATCTGTTGTACGGTTGTGTGTGAAGCGAGATCAACAACATCAGAAAAACTCATTTTACCGAGCCATTTGCTATTAAACTCTATACGTGCGGGGTTTTTACCCGAAAAAGACAAAAAAGTTTGTGCTTGTTTTTTGTATGATGCAAGATTTTTCAAAACCTCGGCACGAGTGAGTCGTTTTCTTGTAGCACTTTTATCGGTAGGGTCACCTATCATGGCAGTAAAGTCACCCATAAGGAGAATAATGTCGTGGCCGAGCATCTGGAGTTCCGCAAGTTTTGCCATAGGTATAGCGTGTCCCATGTGGAGAGTTGGACCTGTAGGGTCAATACCTAAATAGAAAGAAAGTCTTTTACCACTCATAAGAGCTTTCTTTAACATGTCTTTACCTGGAAACACATTTTCGAGACCTCTCGATAAAAAGAGGTCTATATCTGCTTCATTGGTTGAAACATGTGATTTTACTTTGAAAAAATTCATAGAATTACTCTATCACAGGCGTTTTTTATTGTCTTGTTACAGCCATTATTCGGTGGTATCGTAGTCTTATACGTATGAAAAAAAGCACCTTTTCAAAGATTAAACGCCATATTAAAGCTCACACAAAGCGAGATATAGCCATTATTATCGGCTCATGTCTCTTTATTGCCTGCGGGAGCGGTATATTATGGGTTTCTTCTTTTAGGCTTCCCGATCTCTCTTCTTTTGAAAAAAGAAAAGTCTCTGAATCAACAAAAATATATGACCGAACAGGAAATGTGCTTCTCTACGATCTCCATGACGGTATCAAGAGAACTATTGTTCCCTCAGACTCTATATCCCCTTTTATAAAAAAGGCGACCGTTGCTATTGAAGACGAAGACTTCTATATTCACCATGGTATAAAAATAACCTCTATTATACGAGCGGTTTTTGCAAACCTTATTTCTGCCGGTTATGCCCAAGGAGGATCAACCATTACTCAACAAGTAGTAAAAAACACCCTCCTCACAGGAGATAAAACTATTTCAAGAAAACTCAAAGAGTGGGTACTCGCTATTAAACTCGACCGATCTCTCCCTAAAGACACTATTCTCGCAAGCTATCTCAACGAAAATCCCTATGGAGGAAATATTTATGGTGTAGAAGAAGCCTCAAAACAATTTTTTGGTAAAAAAGCACTTGATGTAACACTTGCAGAAGCTGCATATCTCGCCGCAATACCTCAAGCGAGCACTTTTTATTCACCGTACGGTAAAAACGTGTCAAAACTCGAAGCACGAAAAAATCTCGTATTAAAAAAGATGCTTGATACCGGTGTTATAAAAACAACTGAGTATGAAAATGCTCTAAAAGAAAAAGTAACATTCCAACCTCAGGGTACTTTTGGAATAAAAGCTCCTCATTTTGTCTTCTTTGTAAAAGAGTATCTCGAGGATATTTTTGGTAAAGGAACACTCGACGATGGTGGTTATAAAGTAATAACAACACTCGATGCAAATCTCCAAGAACAAGCAGAGGAATTGGTAAAACAAACAGCTCTTGATAACACAGAAAAATTTAATGCTACAAATGCAGCTCTCGTAGCGCTCGATCCAAAAACAGGAGATATATTATCCATGGTAGGCTCTCGTGATTACTTCGACAAAACAATTGATGGGCAATTTAATGTTGCAGTGGCTTCTAACAGACAACCCGGCTCAACCATGAAGCCAATTATATACGCACAGGCTTTTATGAAAGGCTATACGCCAGAAACCGTGGTGTTTGACCTCCCTACCTCATTCTCTGTTACTTGTGATCTAGAAGGCAAACCTCTCGAACCTGAAGGTGATCCAAAACAGTGTTATATGCCTGGTAACTATGATGATACATTCCGAGGTCCCATGACCCTCCGTGACGCTCTTGCTCAATCAATAAACATACCTGCAATAAAAACCCTTTACCTCGCAGGTATCAGAGAATCTATTTCACTCGCAAGAAACATGGGTATTACAAGCCTTACACACCCCGACCAATATGGGCTCACCCTCGTACTCGGAGGTGGAGAGGTTTCTCTCCTTGAGATGTCGAGTGCGTATGGAACGTTTGCAAACGATGGTGTTCATATTGCCCACAGATCTGTTCTCCGTGTTTATGATTCAAAAGGAAATGAAATATCCCTACCTCAACAAAAACAAAATCGTGCTATGACCGAAGATGCCGCTCGATCTATTTCAAGTATATTAAGTGACAATATAGCTCGAACACCGGGATACGGCGCACAGTCAGTACTCTATTTCCCCGCTCGCGATGTAGCAGTCAAAACCGGTACTACAAACGATTCTCGTGATGCATGGACTGTTGGATACACACCAAACCTTGTTGTTGGTGTATGGGCTGGAAATAACGATAATAGCCCTATGGTAAAAAAGGTTGCGGGCCAAATAGTAGCGCCTCTCTGGAACGCTTTTATGAAATATGGTCTCTCTGTAGTACCTGACGAGAGATTTACACCTCCAACACAACCAGATCCAAAAACACTTAAACCTGTTATGAAAGGTATATGGCAAGGAGGTAAAACATACACAATCGACACCATATCAGGACGTCTCGCAACAGAATTCACCCCACCTGAAACACAAAAAGAAATACCTGTCATATCAGTACATTCAATACTCTATTGGGTTGATAAAAACAACCCTCTCGGAGACAAACCTGCTGACCCTACAAAAGATCAACAATTCGAACGCTGGGAGGCACCTGTACGTAAATGGGCCGAAGAAAACAACTATAAAGACCAGGATGATTCTGTTATACCCACCCTTGTAGACAATATTCACACCGAACATAATGCCCTTAAAGCATTTATACAGAATCGATCAGGAAATACAGCTCATATCTATGAAACAGTTTCGTTTACCATAGGTTCACAAGGTCGCTACCCTATCGCAAAAGCATCTCTCTATATAAACGACGTGTTTATAGAAGCCATTGAATCAAATCCTTTTACCTTTAGATTTAGCCCAAAAGATATATCTGGTATCAAAGACACAAATCAAATCTATATAAAAGTTGTTGATTCTGTCTTTAACAAAGCAGAAATAAGAGATACCCTCTACGTTAATCTCGATAACTAACCCTCTTATCGAATATCGACGATATTTTTTTGAGGTAATTTTTGCGCAAGAATAGCAATAACTTTTTGTTTCTTTGGAAAAATAGCCATTTTTAAAGCCGGAGAACCTTTTATATACAAAACCCCCTTCTCTATCGAGAACGATACAGTGTTTGTTCCACAGGCCTCATGTAAAACAGAGAGAATAATGTCCCTTTCTCCAAGAGACTCGTGTTCTATTTTTTTAAATTTCTGAAAATAATCAGAGATATTAAACACATCCTTAACGGTTCATTGGCATCACAAGATAAGTAAAAGTCTTATCTGAAACACCTTTAATAATAAGAGGTCTATTTGCACCACTTACTGAAAGAGAAACACTATCAGAATCTATAGATTGAAAACTATCTGCTATATATTTGTGATTAAAGTTTATTTCAACATCTTGACCAGTAACACTCGAATCAATAGCGTTTGTATATTCACCAATATCACTGTTTTTTGTAGAAATTATAAAAGATTTCTTTGAAGGAAGCGCTTTTATATTTACTTGATTAAACTTATCCGAGAAAACATGCGATGTTTTAAGCGAATCAACAAGATCTTGTTTTAAAACAACAATTTCAGTAACAAAAGTCTTTGGGATAATCTGTTTATAATCAGGGAATGTGCCATCAATGACACGTGACATGAGGTAAATATCCTTTGTTTCAAAGGCTATTTGATTCTTATCAAAGAGTATCTGAATATCATCCGACCCTGTTTCGAGAGTACGTACAATATCTTGAACGTTTTTTGCTGGAATAATAACAGGAGGAAAATCCAAAGTATCTTTTACCTTAACTCTCTTTTCAGCGAGTCTAAATGAGTCTGTTGATACAAACACAAGCTCAGAGTCTTCTTTAAACACATACACACTCGCAAGTTCTGGTTTTACTGTAGAAACTGATGCACTATAGACAACTGATTTAAAGCCTTTTACTAACAACTTAGGACTTATCTCAACAGTTTTATCGGTCTGTATTTTAGGAATAGAAGGAAAATCTTCTGAAGCAACCGTTTTTATAAGTGTCGTGTTTGCAGATGTTGATACAAGAACATTACCATCCTTTGATTCGAGGGTAATATTCTTTTCACGAGGAAGCCCTGAGAGAAGTGATGTTATAACACCTCCATTAAGGGCTATTTCACCCTCTGCTTCGACTTTAGCAGCTAATTTGATCTCTATACCACAATCAAGGTTTGTAGCCCGTATAACAACGTTATTGCCTGTAGCTTTAATATGAACACAAGAAAGAATTGGTAATGAAAGGTTCTTACCTGTCAGTTTGTCTGCTTTGGTTATTGCTTCGATGAGTTTGTCTTTAATACATTCTATTTTCATATCCCCAGTATATATTCTTATTATCTATTAAGAAGACTATTACTAATACTATCCCTGTGTATATGTGTATAACTTTTTAAACCTTAATCTGTAAGAGTTTTATGGATTTTTTATCAGGATAACTCTGTGGATATGTTTAGGTTTCTTTTAATAACTTTTTAACTTTTCTTTAAAACCCTATTTTTATCCCCATGTTTACACTCTGAATCCACAGGTGAGTCACAGGTTATTACACAAGCAAAGAACGTATATGATTTATCTCTTGGAGGAGAGTTTGGTTCGACTTTATATCTTCCTTTACCTTTTCGCAAGAATGAATCACTGTTGTGTGATCACGCCCACCAAGTTTTTCACCAATAGATGGATATGAAATATTCATATCTTCACGCAGGATATACATAATTACTTGACGAGGCTTAACTACTTCTTTTTTACGAGTCTTTTCGTATATACTTCCCTCTTCTATGTTATAGAAATCTGAAACAATTTTTACAACCTCTTTAACAGAAGCGGTTTTCTTTGGTTTTGATGTATTTTTAACGAGATTTTTGAGCTCAAGGATGTTTATTTCTCTTCCTTTGAGCTGTGTTTGCATAGCAACTGAGTTTACGACTCCTTCGAGTTCTCGAATATTCCCGTCTACAGATTGAGCAAGGAATTCAATAAGGTCGTTTGTGAGGTTTATTCCGAGTCGAGAGAGCTTGGTTTTAAGAATAATGATACGTGATTCGTAATCAGGTGCAGAAACATCAACAATCATACCTGCTCCAAAACGTGATTGAATACGGTCGTCTACATCCGCGAGGTGGTTTGGGTGTTGATCAGATGAACAGATAAATTGTCTATTCCCTTCTTTGAGGGTGTTAAAGAGATGAAAGAATTCTTCGGCTATTTTTTCTTTACTTGAGAAAAATTGAACGTCGTCCATGATAAGCACGTCGTATTTACGATATTTCTCTTTGAATTGATTAGCTTTACCTGACTGGAGAGCGTTCATGTAATCAACACCAAATTTTTCTGATGTGACATAAAACACCTTTTTTGCAGGATAGTTTGTTTTTATGTAGTTCCCTATTGCTTGCATGAGATGGGTTTTGCCGCGACCTGTTCCTCCGTAGAGATAGAGAGGGTTGTATGCCACACCTGGGTTTTTTATAACCGCCTGAGCTGCAGCGTGAGCTAGTTCATTAAAAGGCCCAACAACAAAGGTTTCGAATGTATATTTTGGATTGAGGTTATCGTCTTTGTTTATATAGACTTCTTGGAGAGGTAGCTCATATGCAGGTTCTGAAGCTTTTTTAGGCTCTTCTTTGGGTGTTTCTTTTTTATCCTGAGATTTTGATATGACGTATTCGAGAGATCGTACGTCTTTACCCTGCCCAAAATCTCTCAAGAGTTTGAGTATTTTTTTATGGAATTTATCAGCGAGCCACTCTTTTGCAAAAACACTCGGTACAGAGAGGTATACAACACCATCGTCTTGTTTGTGGATGTGGGTATCAACAAACCACATTTTAAAGGTAGCAACCGAAACCTCTAGTTCGATTTGTCCCAACACTTGTTCCCAGATTTTCTTGTTATCCATAAAATGTTTTTTCTGAAGTATTGATAGTATAAGGGCTTATGAGAAATATAATACTTGAAATGTAGCTTTAAATGTGTTAATAATATGTTAACAAGTTGTTAACAACTGATTTTATGGCAATCGTATACAAAACAAAAAACAGAAAGCGAGCACGAGCACACGGGTTTCTCGCACGAAAATCAACCCCAACAGGTCGTGCTGTCATCAAGCGTCGACGAAATAAGGGTCGCAAGAAACTTTTGAAAGTGTAATATGTTGAGTAAGGCAGAAAGACTCACGGTTCACGATATACAGGCTCTGTCTCAAGGAAAAAGCGTCTTTACGACGCTTATTTCTATGCGTTATATACCCACAGTAACCACCAAAGTTTCTGTGACGGTGTCTAAAAAGGTAGCAAAAACAGCGGTGTCTCGTAATAGGATTCGTCGTCGACTCTATACAGCTACAGCCCCCCTCCTACCCCTTATCAAAAAACCAAGCTATATACTACTCATGCCTAAAGCAGAGTGTGCCACCATCCCTTTTGAGACATTAAAAAATGAAGTTAAGAATATATATATTAAAGCCGGCTTGTTCCAATAGGGGCTCTACGATACTATAGGTATCTAATATACACACATGTACGCAACATTTATATATAACCCTCTTTATAATGGTCTTATCCTCCTTACAAACCTCCTTCCTTTTCTCGATGCAGGAACACTCATAGTTCTTTTTACCCTTTTGGTAAAGTTAGTGCTCTATCCTATTTCAAAAAAAGCGGTGCGTACCCAGGCTCTCATGAAAGAATTGGAACCAGAGCTCCGTGCCATAAAAAATACCTACAAAGACGACAAGCAGAAACAGGCCATCGAGACCATGAATCTCTACAAGAAAAAAGAGATCAACCCATTTTCAAGTATTCTCCTTCTTGTTATTCAGATACCTATTATCTTTGCTCTCTATAAGATCTTTTACTCAAACGGTCTCTCAGATATTCATACCGATATTCTCTATTCTTTTGTTCAAGCTCCGGGAGTTATAAGTATGAGTTTCCTCGGTCTCCTTGATATTACAGAAAAAAGCATTGTTCTCGCACTTTTTGCTGCAATATCACAGTATTTCCAAATAAAACTCTCAGTGCCCGCGAGCCCAAAACTCGCTCCAGGGGAAAAACCTTCATTTCAGGATGATTTAGCTCGAAACATGCAAACACAGATGAAATACGTGTTCCCTGTTATGATTTTCTTTATATCTCAACACCTCCCTGCCGGTCTTGCTATCTACTGGACAACATCAAATCTCTTTATGATTGCTCAAGAGATCTATATTAGACGCCAGCTCAAGAAATAATAGACTCGTTAAATTCTAGTATACGAGATTATAACGCCAGACGGTCATATCTGATTTGTTGGTAAAGATAAGGGTATTCTCTTTCTGATCGAGCTGTATTTTGATCATGTCAAAAGGACCCGCTCCTTCGAATTCAGGTACGAGGAGTTCTGATGTCTCCCCTGTCACAACGTCTATTTTCCAAAGACTATCGGTAAAGGCTATTTTTCCTTTATACCAATCATCTGGATACAGTGCAGAAGGTAGAACACGGGGTACGGCGCAGTATATGGTATTTTTTGATCGAGTGCTCCACACACATTTATCAGCCAGTGTATTTACACCAAGAGGTTTGAGCTCTCCTGTTTTTGTTGTGTAGATGGCAGAGGAAAGGTTGTTTTGTGAGCCTTTTGATGCAAATACGAGGGATCCGTCGCTGTTAGTGAGAGCTGTGAGGCCTGATATATCACCAACGGTTTTGGTATAGGTTCCCGTCTGAGGATTGAGTGTATACGCAACACCGAGAGACAGTCCGCTTGATTTGCTCTGGAGTGTGATAGTTGTTGTTCCGGTCCATAAAGCGATCCAGTTACCAAAATCTGATGAGAAGACAAGGTTTTTATTTGAACCATCGAGAGATGACCGTACACCCTGTGCCCCACTCTCAGATTGAGTTATATAAAACATTGAGTCTCCAAAAATAGATACAGTATCAATAGCATCAGGGAGGAATATTCCCTCGAGAGCTCTCTCAGGACGTGTGGTTGTCGCTATTTTTGCATAAAACGTACGTATTGTTTTTCCATCTTCTCGGAGGTATCGAATGAGGAGTTTTGATCCATCGGTGTTCCAGAGAGCTTCTGTGATTTTAGGTATAGTGAGATTTGATAGTTTTACAGAATCTTTTTCAAAATCATATATATGACCCGTTGCGCGTTCTATATAACGCACAATGGTTGAGCTCCCTACGGTAAAGATACGTGCACCGGCTGTTGGAACAGTTGATATTTGTACGAGACGTTTTTCTGTTGATAGAGCGCGGTCGCCCGTGAGATCAATTGTTAGATCTTCTTCGGAAGATGCATCATTACGAGGACTTGTGGTACTCGTGCTTCCAGGTCCAAAAGGAAATAACTCAGAAGAAGTGTCCACCCCACCATCACCTGTATTACTCGATTTACTACCAAAGAGATACCAGTATAAACCTCCAAAGAGGCTGAGGATACAGAGTATAAAGAGTATAAATGCTTTTTTTGACATGTTAATTACAACTACCGCTATTACCGTTTATAGTAATACTTGCTGAACGACCGGAACAGATGATAGTTGCTGCTTTTTTATCAAATTCAGCGAGTAGTAACCGACTCTGTTCTCGATAACGGGCAACTTCAGATGTTTGTGTCTGATCAATTCTAGAACCTGTTGTTTCAATATAAGAGCTAAACATTTTTCGTGCATCCATGTAGGTGGGCATTTGTAATGTAACAGTTTTTATTGATCTGAGGCTTGTTGCAATTGCAATTGATTGAGCAGAAAGCAATTCATTTACTTGTGCAATAGTCTCTGCTTTTTGGACAACCTCTAGTCCAGCTCCCGTATTCTTTAGATCGTTTATGTATCGTGTAGCAATTTCTTTATTTGAATTCTTCTGCGCTACCGCACCATCAATGTCTTCAGCTGATAGGGCTATATTTATGTTAGAAAGACCCTTGAGTCCTGAGGCAGTCAATGTATCTAGTTTTGCCTGAGCATCTAAAGAACGCACATTTTCAGCCTGACTCCTCTCTTCTTGTTCTAGGGCGTTTATTTTTGCTTGTATTTCTTGAGCTCTTGGTTCATTTGCTGTATTTGTACGATCTATTTTACTCAATTCCTCTTGAAGCTTGTCTATCTCTGCCTGTGTTTTCACAAGGTCTGCTCGAGCGCTAGCTACTTGGTTAACAGCAATTTTTTGTGCATCAATAGCACTTTGTGCTTGTTTATCAACACTTTCAACAAATGAAGCAAGTACGTTTATACCCACCTTTTTTGTGCCAGCTTTAGGCTCACCTAAATCCAAATTCACCTCTACCAATTCGAGATTAATGGTGCGCAATATCACGTATGATCCGAGGAGGAGGAGTAATCCGTATATAGCTCCTGTCCAGGTATCTTTTGCATCAGAATGTCCACTGATAGATTCAACAGTGATGTATTTGAGGCCGGCAAATATAATCATGATTACCGCGAGTACCGCTGCTATACCGATAGCGATACCATAAAAGTTCTTGATAACATTTACAGGATTTACAGGGGTACATCCAGAAGTGTCTATTGTATTGTTTACGAGTCCTGGATTACAGCCTACTGATACGCCAGGGATAGTGGTGAGGGGTATATAGGTACAGCCTGGGTCCCCTGCTCTACATGCAACACCGGATTGTGCAAATACTTGTACGGGTAGCGCCATGTGAGCGATACAAACAAACGCTGTAACACTACCGGCGAGAGCTATTGAGATCCGTGAAATGAATTGTTTCATTGAAATAATGTTATAGATGCATTTCCACCTTGGAGAATACGCTCGGTATGGCTCACATCAAAACCAATAACAGATCTGCCACCTTGAGAGTTTGTTGTACGGAGAGTGATGCTCTGTTTGTTTTTGAAATTTTCTACAGTCTGACCGTTGATAGACCAATTTATAGGCACGAGATTTGAGGTGAGGTCTTTTGTTGAAAGTGAATAGGGCTCTGCTCGTAGAGTGAGTTCTTCGGTTGCGAGGGTGTAGCTCTGTTTTAAAGCTTTTTCGTAGAGCACTCCATAGAGAGGACTATCCTCATAAAAAACAATATCTACAGTTTGAGGGCTGATAGTTATACTTTTTGAAGCTCGGAGTGTTCCATCAACAGTTGATGCCTCGACGGTGATCGTATCTCCACCACGCACATAGCTCGATTGTGATGATATGAGTACGTTTTTGCCATAACCAGACTGAGATCCGTCAGCGGTACCGTTCTTTTTCCAAGTATAGATAACTGTTTTTGGATCTACTCGTTTACCCCCTACAAAAAACTCAGGTATAGCAACCACTCGGAATCCTGAACCATAGAGCTCGAGAGCTTTTCCTTTATAAAAAGGTGGTGTGTAGCCGTCACTTTGCCACACGAGGGTTACGTCAGCGGGTTTAAAAGAAGTCTCTTTGGTAAGAGTTCCAATGTCTATCGTGTCTACTTCTACGCTCACAGTGAGAGTGCTCCCTGCCGCCCCTGTCTCTGCGCTGATTTCAGTGATACCAGTACCGCGTTTGAATACCTTGCCGTTTACGTACCAGGTGAAAGTGGCTCGATTGAGATCGGTGTTATTGCTCACTGCTCGGACGGTGACGGTACTCTGTGGTTTTGGATAGCTTGGAGATGTTTGAAAAGTAACTGGTTCTGTAACACCAGGAATACTTTGAGCATGCGTAGTAAAAGATGAAGAAAGGAAGAACAGGAGCCCTATACATGTACTTGTGACAACACGAAACATGCAAATATTATACCACACCTACTCGAGGTTTCTCTTTGCCTCTTTCATAGCGAGTACCTGTGAAGGATCTGAGGTGATTATTTGATCTTCAGTATATGAAGCGATGATCTTTATGGCCACATGTTTGAGTCCTACAAAGAATATACCCTCTCCTACATCTGATTCGAGGAGGAGATATTTTTCTTCGTCGGTGAGGTTGAATACTTGTTGAAGTTTATCAATAGAAGACGGTGATTGTTTGAGGAGTACCTGTATAGATGAGTTGGTAATAATTGGTAATCCATAAGGAGATTTGAGGAAGTCATCCACGTCTTGGGTGATTGTTGCGAGTCCGAGATAGTATTTACGGCCACGTTTTGCCAGTCCGAGGAGAAACGATGCGGTATCTTCTGATTTCATCATCCACCATGCCTCATCAATAACAAGGAGACGTTTTTTGAGGTTTTTACGTACAGCGTTCCAGATATAGTGAGTCACAATATACATTGCGACTGGTTTAAGCTCTTCTTCCATATCTCGGAGAGAAAATACGATGAATTTTGCACCGATATCTACGTTTGTAGGACGGTTGATAAAGCCAGACCATGTACCCTTGGTGTATTTGGTGAGTCTCTGTACGAGTGATTCCCCTCCCTCCATACCAGCGAGTACGAGTTCAAAGTCAGAAAGGAGTGGTGGTTCGATAGATCTAAAATCAGAATCAGGAGTGATGTCCTTGAGTGCGTATGTTTCTGATATTGCTTTATCTATAATTGCATCTTCTTCGGGTGTGAGACCTCCCATCATGATACGAAAGAGTCCTACGAGATTAATGATGTTTGAACGGAGTACGTCAGCTGGTGACTCGTCTTCGCGAGGTGTTGGTAGGTCAAAAGGATTGATATGGTGCTCAGAGTTGAGTGAGATATTAAAGTATTTGCCCCCTGTTGCCTCGGCGAGATACTCGTATTCTTTTTCAGGGTCAATCACAATCACATCGGTATCAAACATGAGGGTTCGGAGTATTTCGAGTTTTACAGTGTATGACTTACCGGCACCAGATTTTGCAAATGTTATTGAGTTGTAGTTTTCGAGAGAAAAACGATCGAACAATACGAGTGATGAATTGTGTCGGTTGATACCATACAGAATTCCTTTATCTGAAGTGAGGTCAAAAGAAATAAAGGGAAAGAGGCTTGAAAGCGGTGAAGAATTGAGTTTTGAGTGCACCAAAAGTTCATCCGAAGCGGTTGGCAGATTGCTCCTGTATCCTTGTTCTTGCTGGAATAGCGCAGGTTTGACGTAGACGAGTTTTGATTCGAGGATTGATTTGATTTCAGATTCTGTTTTATCGAGTTCTGCATCAGAATCTCCGTATATAGATATATACACACCTACATCAAAGAGTTTTTCTTGGGCCTGTTGAAGTTGATCTCGGAGACTTTCGAGGTCTTGGTATGCTGTGTCGAGCATAGGGTCACGCACGAGGCCTTTGCGCTCTCGTTCATTGATTTGGCTCTGTACCTCAGCTACTTTTTTCTGAAATTGACGGAGTATTTTGGCTGTTTCTATAGGGTGTACGAATACTGAGATGTTGAATACTTTATCGAGATTGATGATAGGTGCAAACCATGACTCGCCGAGGTATCGAGGGTATGAAATAACAAAGAAACTGCGGACTATTTTGTCTCCGAGTGATAGTTCACGAGGAGAAACTTTGAGGGCTGAAGGTGCGATGACGTCTTTGAGCTCCAAAACACCCGCTTCATATATTTCATGAGGCAGTATGGGTGCAATGTTTACCTTCGTTTCTTTTTTCTTTAAAAAATCAAATATTCCCATAGTATTAATTGAGAGGTATTGGCTTCTCTGTATCCCCGGGATTAAATATCTTATAAAAGAGTTCGACTATTTCTTCGGTGCCGAGCTCAACGGTGCGTATACCGCAACGAACGAGTCCTTGGGTCACCACCCCTACCCTCTGTTCGAGCTGGCTTCGGTGCTCTTCAAAATCAGCTATCTTTTTCTCAGTTGTCTCCGTTTCAGTCTTTTTCTTGCCGAATATATCAGGAACCCCTGCAGTGTTTATGAGTGCTGGGCTATACGGAACAACAACAAAGAATGTCTTTGTCATAATGTTTGAGTTTTCGGTAAAGTTCTTTATGAAAGAAATATATTCCCGAGTTTGTATTTTGAGGAGATCACTCGTCTGTTCTTTGAGTCTGTTTTCGAGGAGTGCTATGTACGGTCGTATATCGAGTTTACGAGATTGAATACATATTTGCACAGAGAAATCGAGAGAGTTCAGAAAGTTTTGAAACTGCATGATGATAGATTGTTGTTCATCTGCTGATTTCAAAGCAAAGTTGAGAGAAGATGCCATGACGATTGCACGCATAGAACCATCCTTGAGGACGATCACTCCCTGTTTTATTTCTTTTATAGGAACAAATTCTTGTGTTGTCTTTGCGTTTAAAGCCATAGAAGTACTCTAAGTATACTAGAACGTTTGCTTCCCCGCTCGTTGCGCTGGGTTTTGACTCTGTTTTATGTCGAGCGACCAAGTGAGATCTTTTAGTTTTGAGTCAGATAGTTTGGGTATATAAAAATCGGCGACCTCTTTTTCTTCAATTTCTTTGGGGGTAATTGGTTTATCTATTTTCTTCCATACATAGAGTTTTTCGCCTACGTAGTAGTGGAAAGCAGCTTCGAGTACGGTGATAAAAGGTTTATTGTTGATTTTATAAAATGCGAGAGCGAGAGAAAGACCTATTACAGGGAGACAGAGTATAGCTGTGAGAAAGAAGTTACCTATGGCGGTGTAGATAATAAAACAAATTCCCCCACCTCCGAGAAGGTAGATGAATTGTTTTATGGTGAGCTGTAGAAAAAGCTTGTCTTCTACTTCGATAAATTGTGGTACTTGAAATCTCATGGGTACAGTATACCTAGTTTAGAGGTTCTCTATAAGGGTCGGTACTATACGAAACTGGTTTAGGTGCAGGTTTTTGTAGTTCGGTATTTGTTTTCTGTGATGGGAGGCTCACAGGTGCGGTTAATTTGGCGTTAATAAAGTCATGAGCAAATTCCGCAGGGCTATTTCCTGTTGTTTGTACCGGTTGGCGTACGGGAGTAGGGTTTTCTATCTCGGAGAGGATTTGTTCGCGTTCTGACGACTCTGTGTTCTCCTGATGTATCAGAGATGTTCTTAATGGTATTAAAATATCTAGATTAATATCTACTGCCAACGCTATTGCTTGTTCGGTAGTTAGTTTTAGATTATTTTCCAGTACGTCAACAAAAGAATCCGTATCGGTTTTACCATCCAGCAGTTTATTTATTTCAGTTTCAAGCAAAGAAACGGTATCGATATGAAGATTATGTTTTTTGCCTAGATTAATTATTTTTTCAGCG
>JACCDW010895806.1_pt1 | contig 14690 bp, 41 predicted proteins | sample 7449781 | NCBI WGS metagenome assembly JACCDW01 (sample SAMN15323449, study PRJNA562643) | freshwater metagenome | isolation source: river surface water | place: USA:Blue River Watershed | collected 2017-08-18
ACTGCCCAGTGTAAGAACCACAAGGACCACGAGATCAACGGTGCATGTAAGTGTGTGACCGCAAACGTGATCATTCCGGTGGCAGTCAGTGAAGTTACGGCCTGTAATAATAACATTGGATATTTATGGACAGCCCCGAAGGGGTCAGCGCAATTCAGAGCGCGAAGCGCAGCGCGGTTTTTGCGCATAATTACGAAGTAAGCTGCGAAGCAGCAGAGCGGTAAGCGGTTTCTAGTGGCCCCGGATCTCTGATCTACGGTGCTCTAAACTAGCCCGGAGGAACCAATTCCAAGCTAAATTACTGTATGCGTATTTTAACTCTTACTGATCTACACACAGGAAAACCTGTAACTATCATAGCTGAAAACATCTGCGCAATACAAGAATCTGTGGATACTGTGGGCACAGCAGTGAGCTTGACTAACAGCGAAACTCTAACTGTCCGAGAAGCCGTAATTGATATAGTTACACAGCTACAGAGCGTAGATCCTGTATAATGGCTAGTGTACAAGATCACTGTAGACTAGTAAGAATTCCAAACTAGCTGGTGAATCATCTAAGTGTACGATCACAGATCCTGTGCGTATCCAAGCAGTAAAATCTACTCTGCAGGCTACTCTGTCAATGGTAGATTCCAGCTTCTTATAGCTGTGTAATGGTATGCTGAGCTGCATTAGAATAACCAGTGTATGCAGGCTAGCGCAACTAACAGTACTGCTACTATCCAATAACTGGCTTTATAGTGATTGTCCATATAGATATTTACGGTTTTATACTCAGTAACATACAGGGAAAAACAGCGTAAAACAATCCCTATTTTCCATTACTGGCAAACACTTAGCCCAAAAGGGTCTACAGCCCAAAAAAATCACTGTGCGTATTTTTTTTCTAGGGTAACTCGAGTGTGGCCCCAGGTGATTTTTACAGCCAAATAAATACTACCTAGAGAGTGAAATTTCTAGGAGAACACAGTGACAGAATCACATTGGAGAACAATAGCTAAGAGCATAAGCTGGCGTATAGTAGCTACACTGGTAACAGCATACTTTACAGGTCTAACAGGTGCTATAGTAATAAACATTTGGATGACCGTAGCTTATTACATACACGAACGTATGTGGACAAGGATTAGATGGGGCTTTAAGCCCTTTTTTAATGACTAAACTAGACCGTGTCCAAAAGGGGTCTGCAGGGTAAAAAATCTGCTGTGCAAAAAATTTGTGTCTAGTACTTTTCTTTTCATGGTGGTGATTTGCTACCCCTAGTGTTGTTTTTACGCAACATACGCATATAGCCACCCCACCACCACCATGACCGGTCAACACCTCGGAGTCTGGTGCCTCTCACAGCTTCGAAGGTGACCACAACAGATCTTGGTGGCATTGTGATCCCACGGGGGGATCTGATCGAACAACTGTCCCTGACCGGGCTTTGGGTCCCACGCGGCATCCCTAGGATCCCTTTGTACCTGTTCCCACACTGCTGCACAGCCCGTGAGCTGTAGGATCACTAGCACAGCGATCACACGCTTAATCACGCCACCCTCCACTCTGTACCAGTTCCGCCCTTACTCCTGGCACGGTTAGATAGGCCACGGCCCGCACTGTGTTGTGCGTGTTCACAGCTGATCCCAGGTCCATATGGGCGCAGCCAGTAAGGCTAAGAGCGGCTAACGCGATCAATAATGTCTTTGACATCTTCCGTGATCCCTTCGTATTGATCCATCACAGCAGCGATCATCAGCTGATGTATCACAACTGCATCCTGTTTATAAGCCGGGGGCAGATTACGGATCAGCCGGTCCACGTCCTCTTGGCTTTCGCATGACCAGATCATGTCCGCGATCTGGTACTGCTGCTTTGTGAGTCCTTCTAGGGTGATCATTTGGTGTCCTTGATCTTTTTCAGGGTGTCGAGTCGTTCCAGCTTGTCCAGCTCGATATCGTAGACCATCTTGGCCATGTAGACCAGTAGGGCTAGAGCGATTAGGGTGCCCACAACCGCCAAGCCCAGATAGTGTATGCCCACGTTGACCACCACTGCTGCCAGCACGGCTGTGCCCAGGATCTTGGCCACGTTTACAAGTGCCATTTGTTTCAAGTTCATCGCGCTTCCTCTCTGTTAATCATCAATACTGTGCAATACATGATGCCTAGGCCAACTACTGAGACAGCTAGTCCTTGCATGAGCTCTGCGTTGGTTAGGCTGTTCTCAACACCGCCCACGCCCAGCATGGTAGTCACGATACCCGTGAACATCATAAACGCTGTTTTCATCTATCGCTCCTTGTTGTTTAGTGTATGTGTAGATTGTACAGCCAAAATGCGTTGTTGTCAACCCTTACAGTCCCAGCAGTTCGCGCTCTTCTTTGCTGAGCTTGGCCAGTGCTGTCTGCTTCATTGTATAGCGGCGCAGAGCTTGCTCACGCTCCTGGGCTTTTTCTTGCAGATCCCACTCCAGGTTCTCCAGTGCGTTGTAGCTGTTCTCAGTGTAGGCTGCGGTCAAGCTCAGGGTGAGATCGGTGCTGGCATCACGATCACGCAGACTGAACATTCCGTTCTTCACTGTGAGTTCGTAGTTGTTGAGATTAGTTGCTTCTTCCAGTGCTGCCATCAGCTTGGCCGGATACTCAGCAGTCTCACGGGCCACACGGGCTTGTTCGCTGAGTTCGCGCATACGTTCTGCTTCTGCTCGGCGTTCTGCTGCTGTTCTACGTGCCATTGTCTGCTCCTGTGTGTTGCTGTCTATGTGTAAATTATACGGCAGTTTGGCTAGGGTGTCAACCAAAATGCTTGAATAACCCGCCAAGGCAAAGGGTCACTGCTACCACGTTGATCACCATCTGGGGGTAGTTCTTTACCCTGACAGTCCAGACAAAATAGCAGATCCCACCTAGCAGTCCCATGACCACGTTCCATGGATGCAGTTGCGGAAAGTAGCTCATCAGCACATACATCACCAGGATGAATGCAGTGCCTACCCATTGTATGATTTCATTTGCGTTGTTCATAGTGTTATTGTATGCTCACAGAGCCAAACTGTCAACCAAAATCAATACTTGTAGACCGCCTGCACCTGATCTAGATAAGCCCAGTGATCATCGCCGTCTTCAGTGGTGTAGTCGATGCCCGGACGGCCGTTTTTGACATCAGCGCAGACTTCCGTCACAGTGGCTCGGACGGCAGGGCCTGTGCCGAATGCGCCACGCACATACACGATGCTGCCTTCGCGCAGTTGTTTCAGTGTGATCATCGTTCGCTCCTTTGTTACAGTGTCTATATTATAGCTGACCTGGGCCAAACTGTCAACCAATCAGCGCAGAGTATTCTCGCTGCACATACGCATAGCTTTGTGCATGGTAAAAGCCAACGGCTGTGGGAATATCCATGAGCTCTTCAGGGTTTTGTTCTTGCTGCTTGTACCAGTAGTCCTCCAAGGCCCAAATCATCTGCTCTTTGGTCATCGTCGCTCCTAGTTGTTTACTGTATGCGTCAATTATAGCTGACCCGGGCCAAACTGTCAACCAATTTGTCCCCGGGCGATCTCCATCAAAGTTCGATCACCTCTGTGCATGACCTCCAAGAGCAGCCGCTTTTCAGCCAAGTAGGTCTCAGCGAACTTGGGATCGTGTGCCACGATTGATCGTGTGTTTGAGATCAAGTCTGCCAACTTCACGGTCTGTGCTTCCGCAGGGGCCGCAGCAGTGTGGGCACGATCGATGGCCTTGCGGGCAGCTCTGTTCCCATGATCGGGTCTGCTGACATCCGTGAGCCAACCAACCAAATCCGAAACTTCTGAACCAAACTCTGCACGGATCAATTCGATGCTGACTCCTGTGTCCTCAACCGTATCATGCAACCAAGCAGCGGCCAACATGGCCTCAGTGTGGGGCACCGATCGGACGATCTTGGCCACCTCTGCGGGATGCACGATGTAGGGTTCGTGTGTGTATTTTCTCAGTTGTCCCACCGCAGCATGGGCCGCAGTTGCGAACAATCTAGCACGGGTTTCGAGTTCTGTCATCGTGTGTTCCTTAGGTCAGTGTCAGCATGGCCACCACTTGCAGAGTGCAGATTATCATAATCGCCAGTGCCAGTTTCATTGCAGGTGTCATTTGTTCGCTCCGTTTGTTTACTGTATGTGTATAGTATACCCTCACAGAGCCAAACTGTCAACCAAATTACCAGAGATGTGGTTCTGTGGCTATTTCGCCACGCAGCGATTTCATGATCTCTTCCCGCTCGGGGTAGACCAACCCAACGGCCTCAAGCTGCGATCTTCGCTGGTCCGGAGTGGTCTTGAACACCCAATCATCCACCAACTGATAGCTGCCATAGCTGATCGCAGGGAACTTATCCTGGATCCATCCCACGGTGTTCTTAAGCTGCGGAATAGAGTTCGCAGGGTGGCTGTGAATCATAGCTCCAATGAAATCGTTGGCCAGGGCAGCTCGCCAGAATCCACCGGGTGCGAAACCATAGATCAGATAGTTGTAGAGCGGTTCGAAGTACTCACGGGGCACTTCCCAGTACTCCGCGGTCTTCATCACTTGATATCTGCTGTATTCTGTGATCTTCATCCTTGGAACCCCGTGACTTCTTCGAACAGTTCCAGGAAATCCAGATCGCTTAGGTTCTGGATCTCGTCTGGCGAGATATCAAATTCCTCAGCCAACTCTTCCTCGGAAACAGCGTAGAGGATACGTTGGGTCATCAGTTCACGCAGGTTCATATCAACACCTTACTTCTCAATACGAATGCAGATGGGCTTCTTGATGTTCATGCCCCAACGCAGTTCATCAACAGTCTTGTACATGGTCTGAGCAGCCACTTCGCAACGTTCTTTGGTAGTGAACTCAGGACCAGTGCTCCAGATGCTACCGTGTGCGTTAACTATGACCATCACCCAAACAACCATTGCGTTCATTGTCTGCTCCTTGTTTCGATGTATGTATTATACCATCAAGCAGCCAAACGGTCAACCAATTTTAGGTCTGGCGGTCCCTGGATCCTCCCACCGTTGATGGTCTGGTACAGCTCGGCCACGGACCTCAGGTAGAATTGCATTCTACGTCCGTCGGGCATGATCAGTGTGTATTCCATCAACGATCCTTTAGGCGCTTGATAACCTTGAGCAGGTCTGGGTTATTCTTGATATTTTCAAAGGCTGCTTCCTGCTTGTCCCACAGGATACGCTCAGCTTCGGTCTCCAAGTTGTTGGCGTAGTGGCCGTCGCTCTTGATCTGGTTCTTCTTATCCCACTTGGCCTGTTGCTTCTTGCTCCACTTCATAGCTGCTCCTTACTATGTGTGTATTATACGGCCGTTAGCCCAAACTGTCAACCAAAAATCAGTGTGCCCATAGCGGCGGTCCAGATCAGCAGTGCCTGCGCGATGCCGAAGTGGAACAGGAACCAAGTAACAGCTACCATACCGATCAGTTTCAACATCGCTCGCTCCTTTTGTTTAACTATGCGTCTAGTATAGCATCTCTAGCCAAACTGTCAACCAAAATCTCGGTCTCGTTCCGGTCTCTTTTTGTTGCGCTTCCTTGAAGATCGATCCCAGTGATCGTCTCTGAGATCATCCCAGAAATCATCACGTGGACGGCGCCCACGGTCCCCACGGCGCTGCTGTTTACGATCCTGATCCAGGTCCCATTCACGGTACTTGGGCATGATTTGGTGCTGCTGATTAGTTGTTTAGATACGGTAGTCTACAGTCTTTGGACTGGTGTGTCAAGCCTTGCGTTCAGCCAATTTTTCCACAGCGTCTGTGATCAGCTCTCCTCCATTGCTGCGGTCGCAGATGATCCTGGTGTTGATGGGCAGCTTCTGTAGCAGCCTCTCAACCAGTTCCTCGCTGTTTTGGCCCTGGGCGATGAAAGTGTCCTTGGTCAGTTCGAAAGCGTAGAGTTGGCCCTGCATCTCTTCGATCTTGATCTCAACGACAGTCTTTCCGTCGTTGTCTGCAGATGATTTGCTAGGAGATTCTAAGTCTTCTAGATCTCGCTGGACCTTGTCTTTGACCTTGAGCAGGTCCTGCTGACCAATGCCAAGATCTTCCAGGATCTTCTTGAATGACATCACGTGGATGAACCCGGAGATCTTGTAGCCCAGCACAAAGGCCAGAATGGTAAGAATGATTGTTTCCATGTTATTATTTAATAGTCTACGGTAACAGAACCAATGTCTTGATTATAGGTAAGGAATACCTTGCCCGTTTCAACTTCCCCAGTTCCGGCGTCGTCGAAGTAGGTGACTTTGTAGCAGAACTGACCACCGTTGGTGATGCCCACGAATTCTGCTGTTTCGAATGAGACTCCTGTGTAACCACTCTGTGCTAGGCCCATGGCCAGAGCCTTGGGTGTGAACGAAGTAAGGGTTTTCAGTCTGTCTGCTGTGATCACTGCGCTCTCCTCAATTGATGTGTATAGTATAAGTGTTTTGGTTAGATTTGTCAACCTACTAAGCAGCGGGGCCTGTGGCCTCAACCACGTGCTTACAGGCTCCACGGAAGGTGAACCCAGGGCAGGTACAGGTCTTTTCCTCTAGATTCACGAAGTAGCTGTTGCCCTTGGAACCTTTGACTTCTAGAACCATTGGCTCTTTTTTCTTGTCGAGGTCTTTGAATGGATTGTCCTTGAGCCGTTCGAACTTACGGCCACGTCGGTCGATTTTAAGGTTGCCTTTGATGACGCGGACCTCTCCAGTGCCCCAAGGCCGGTAGGCAACCACTCGATCCCCGTCGAGCAGGTAGTCGTGGTTGGGGGTGCGATAGTCCACCCCAGTCCATTGCGTTGTTTCACGTACCGCCTCCATTAGCGCCAATCCTTCTTGTCACCAAATCGTTCGTTCTCGTCATAGCCAGCCATGTATTCGGCCACGCTGTCTGCATCAGTTACTTCAACACGCGGACCACTGTCACCACCAACACCACCGTAGTGTGGCTGAGGGCGGCGGCCGTAGTATGAGTCTGCTGAGCCTCTGTCGAACAGGCAACCGTGTGTGCCACGCACAAACTGCCAACCTTTCAGGGCACGGACCACACGCTGTTGTTCTGTCTCAGTTCCAAGTTTGATATACATCGTTCGCTCCTTGTCTTTCACTATACCTATAGTATACGGCCTACTAGCCAATCTGTCAACCAAAATAAAGAAAGACCCTCCGGAGTGGAGGGCCATTGCGTTTAGTTTACAGTAAAGTTGCCGTCAAATTGGTTAGTTACTGTATTATAAAACAGTGCGTATATACGGCCTGCCTCAAAACTACGCATGTTGCATTTTACGTAAATTTTAATAGCAGGACTGTCTGTGTCAGCGTCTACTAACTTTGCAGGGTACTGTGCAAGCACAGTAACGTACCCCTCGCCAGGCACATACTTATTAACAGCAGCACTGTATTTTTTGTTGTTAAACACAAACTTGACTGGACTTTTACGCATAACACGCTCCTTAAATTTTTAGTGTACGTGTATAATAGCGCAGCCTGTCCAAATTGTCAACCAAAATATAAAAAACCCTTTAGGTCACAGGGTTTTCTATAGTGTAAATGTCTTCCTCCAAATCCTCAATCAAATCCGCAATCCTATTGTGCGTTTCGTAGCACACGTCACTGTCGCCCAGCGCCTCTTGCATCAGTGCATCTGCTTGCTCTAGCATTTCCACTGCCTTGCGTAGCAGTTCTGCTTTCTGTTTGCTTTGCATTTCTCGCTCCTTGTTAAGTGTTATTAGTATAACACCGGCCTACCAATCTGTCAACCAATCTGTCAATTGCCCGTGTAGTATTTCACATACTCCACGCCGCCCACACTAATGTACCAACGTCCGTCTGCTCGCAAGTAATAACCCTTCGCATACCAACGCTTAATCTGCCTAGCGTCCTGCCTGTTAGTAGGGATGGGCAGTGCTTTGTTGTATGCCAGTGCTTCTGCAAGTGTCAGCATCTTCGCTCCTTCTAAGTGTCTGTATTGTAACGCAGCCTGTCCAAATTGTCAATCTGCTGTGTACGTATAGCCCTCTTCACCTGCCAGCGCACACGCCACCCACTCATCAAAGCAGTCCTCTGCGTACTCCTCGTCCCAAATTAGTATGTCATCGCAGCTTGCCACTTCATTACCGCGCTGTAGTGTAACCTTTACAGTGCTACCGCTAGTAGTAGCACCTACATAGTAACCTGCATCCTCTACGCTAATAACTTTAACTTTTTTGCTCATCTACGCTCCTTGTTAACTTAGCCTACAGTATAGCGCACATTGTCCAAACTGTCAACCAAAATAAAAACAGCGCAAGTATAACCCTGCGCTGTCGTCAAGTATTACGCAAGTGCTTTACGCACCTCGTCGCCTATGCTATAAGCGTCGTAGCTCGCACGTCCCTCGTCTTGCATACCCCATTCGCTAGTAGTTACACTATTAGCAGCCTCTGTGCTAAAGCCTGCCTCTACTAGTATGCTTGCAAGCTCTGCTCCAAAAGCGTCTTGCCAATAAAACTCTCCCATTACTTTAGTAACGTCGTCGTCACTATGCACATTGCGCAACAGTAGCATGCCAGCAGTCCTAGCATCCTCATTATTAACAAGTCCTGTCATGTCCCAATTAACATACAAGTCCCCGTCGTAGTATTCCGCTTCCTCAGCGTCTCCCTCATTAACAGTGCTAACATACATGCCAATGCTCTCAACTTTAACGCCAGCGCACATAATGTTCCTGTCGCTAACGTCAATCTCAATGTTAACGCCCTCAGCGTCAGTGTGCGTAATGTATTGTTTAATCTTGTCTGCTTGCATGTTTCGCTCCTTTGTTACAGTGTTTGTATTATTGCACAAGTTGTCCAAACTGTCAACCAAAATGCAGTGTTACACAACAAACTCAATGTTGTTTGTACGCAACACAGCTTTAGCACGTTCCACAGCGTCTAGCACTTCCTCTGCTTGTAAGTCCCCACTAACATAGTCGCACTTTTTTTGCACAGGAAATTTATATTCCCCTTTTTTATTTGTCTCGTAAACATTAAACGCTACAATTAAACGCAGGGTTTTTAGCTTTGTGTTTTTAACAAGCTTTGCGCGGGCTTTAGTTGCAAGTGCATTAAACATGTTTTACGCTCCTAGTTGTTTACTATGCCTACAGTATAACAAACCCTGTCCAAACTGTCAACCAAAATGCCTAAAAACCCTACTGTCACTAGGGTTTTCCAATGATCAAAAAAAAGCCCTAGAGTACGTATACCCTAGGGCATAAAGTTACCGCGTACCGGGAGCGAATCGGATTTATTCTGCGGTAACAGTCTCTGCCTTCACGGCAGTAACGTTACTTACCTTGGCCTTGAGGTCGACCTTGTTCTTTTTGGCCAGATCCTTGATAGCTGCCTCAACAGCGGAGTTGCCCTTGCCGAAGCCAACTTCGACCATGTGGGCCACGATCTCGGCCTTGGTCATTTCACGTGGCAGCTCGATGAGCTCAACGTCAGTATGACCGTTCTTTGCGAGGATCTTCACTCGCATCGCATCGTTAGCGAAACGGATCTTGGTTTTACCATTTAGGGTGGAAACACCTGCTACAGCGAATTTCTTGTCAGTTGCCATTTTTAAATCTCCTAAGTGTGTGTGAGTTAAATCAAATCTGCTTTACTAGCATTGTCATTAGTATAACACAGTGTTGCCAATGTGTCAACCATTTTCTTACCATTTATTTTACCAAATTAACCTGTATCGTGACAGCCTCCTTCTCGTCAAGTGCCTGGATGAATTCGTCATCAAAAACCAAGTCCTGCATGTTCAAATCAACCAACTCTTCCACTCGACGCTCATCGGCTTGGCCATCGCTGGCACACTCGATAGTGAAAGTAAATGTGTAGGTTCTCATTCTGCAGATTCCTTACGGGCCTCTGCACCCTCACGGATCCACTCTGTGAGCTCTTCCTCTTCCTCATACTCACGCATGCTTTCTGAGATGCCAAAGGATTCGTCCAATTCCGGATACTCACGCTCAACATCATCTGCCCTGAGACCTTCGAGGCTGATTTCGTCGCAGGAGCCATCGGAGTAAGAGCCAGCGTAGGCCATGCCGGGCTCGTAGAACTGTGCATTGACTCGGAAGCCCAGTGCCTCTAACTTCTCGTAGGCATTCACCGGAGGAGCCCATGCAGAGTCAAAGTAGGTATGCAGGATCCGACCATCTGGATGGATGTCACTCTGACCTTGTCCGCCTACATCCCATTTGGTTCCCCATTCGCCTACGCAGAAGTCATACCAGTTGCCATAACCGTATCGCTCTACATTGCGTTTAGTCTGTGCTACCAGTTCGGCCTGCTTGTCATCGTCCCCGTAGGAACCAGCCATAGTGTTCTTGAGTTCTTCGGGCACAGGAACAAACTCCTGCAGGAACTCTCCACGCTCCAGTGCGTCATAGGCACGCTGGATCATCGCTGGGTCATCATGTTCTAGTGTTAGGTTGTTGTTGCACCAATTTGGCATTTGTCGCTCCTTAGTTAAAGAATCCGGTTACAAACACTGCCAAGGCCAAGCCTAGGATACCTACCTGGATCAACCTCAGCAGTATATAGGTTACAAACTCTGCGAACCCGTTATTCATAGTCAACAGCACTGAGTTCAACAGCACCCTCAATCTCGGAATACAGGTCATACAGCATCTGCACAATCACTCGCTTCTGTCCTGGACGGATTGGCAGGCCCACAAGCAGTTCCTCAATCTCGTCAATCTTCACGTCAATTTCTTGAATCGCAGTGTCAACTTCTTTAAAATAACTCATGTCGCTCTCCTTTGTGTTTCAGTATGTGTATATTATACCCTCACTGATCCAAAATGTCAACCGAAATGCCTGCTTCTTTGGCCAGTTGTTTGATCATAGCAGCAGCTTCGGCCTTCTTCCGAGCCTCACGCAGCAGGGCACGTTGAACTTCTTGTTCCTTACGCTTTCGTTCACGTTCCTTCTTCTGTTCGGCGGCGATACGAGCACGTTCCAAACGATCGGCATACTCTTGGTCAGTTTCTAGTCTGCGGGCAACGATATCCGCAGTACCGTAGTCTTTCCAATCCACGTAGAGCTTGGCACCGTAGAGGAACTCCTGCTCGTTGAGCTTCATTCGGAAGTCTTCCAGAGCCCGAGCAGCTTCCCGGATCTCCTTGCCGTGCAGCAGTGTGCGAAGGGGGATCCGTTTGCGATCGATCTCTACGGTCTTCCGATCGTTCTTGTTCTTAGGCATCTTGTAATACTTTCTGATCAACGAACGATTCTTCCAGGCGATCAGCACTGCGGCCTAGAATCTGGCTCATGGTCCGTTGGATCTTGATCCGCTCCGTCAAACTCAAGGGCTTCTCCAACTCTGCCATGGCTCGCTGGATGTATTGGAATTCGGTCGGGGTCATACAGTCTCCTTGATAGTCTTGGCCAGCAGTTCGTTCTTCTGCTTCTGTGCGATCTTGTAGAGTTGCTCACGCAGCTCAGCTCGACGAGCCTTGGGCAGCTCGGAGATCACATCCCCTAGCATAGCGCTGAACACACCGCAGGCGAATGCGTAGGAACCTTCGCAGTTGTCACGGGAGGCCCTCTCCACTTCGTTGATCGCATTACGGGTCTCACGGCATTCTGCCAGGTATTCGTTGAACTTGTCTTGTGCGGATTTAGCCATTTGTTTCGCTCCTAGTTGTTTACTCTATGTGCTTATTATACGACCGTCCGCCCAATCTGTCAACCAATAAAGATCCAATATGCACCCACGGCTACCGCGTAGATCAGCAGTGCCTGTCCTACCAGTTTCAAGTCTTCTTTGATCACTTCTTCCATTTCGTTCTCCGTGTGTAAAGGCCCTTTCGGGCCTAGGGTTAATCCAAACGCGATCCCGAGTAGCAGCGGTCGAGACCCAGCTCTTCTTTCAAGATCTTGGCATAGGCCTGTGCACCTTCTTCAGCAGCGTCAATGCTCTGACCGTGCCACCACTTGTTCCACAGTTGCAGCGAACCAGTGTAGCTCTTACGGAAGCCCACTTCTGCCAGGGCCTTGCCCAGTTTGGAGTTGCTGCGGACGCCATAAACGTCTACCCAGGCAAAGCCACAAGCTCCGCCGTCACGACCACCCATGTGCTGGTCTGCGAATGCCCGTGAAGCCGATTGAGCAGCAGCCAGGGCCTTGACGTGGGCCATTTGCACTTTGATAGTTTCGAAGTTTGCCATCTTTCGCTCCTTGTTTGTTTACAGTATCTCTATTGTATGCTCAAACTGCCACTGTGTCAACCAAAATCTTCTGGGCAGGATAGCGGATCTCGCCATCGTACTCCAGCTGATCCCGCTCGAACTGGGTGAGGTAGTCGTCAGCCACAACCTCCCAATCGATGATGTACTCACGGAAGTACTCTGTGTCCTGCTCGACCTGCCCAGAGACCAAGTTGACGATGTCCGAGGCACGATTGGGGTCCACGTTCTCGACCACGTAGTCCGAGCCGCCCTTGGCCTTCCAGTACTGCGGGCACTGGCCCTTACCGTCCCAATCATGGGCGCCGTAGTTCTCGTGGACTTGGGTGATGATCAGCAGTTTGGCCATTTTTCGCTCCTAAGTTCGTTGTCCCAGTATCGTTATTCTAACACCAGTTGCCCAAACTGTCAACCAATTTAGGCCACGCGATACAATACCCCTTGAGGAGTAAGGGTTTTGGTAATTCCCTCAGCAGCCCATGCCGCTTCCATCTCAGCCAAGGCCTTGCGATCACGGACGAATGCACGATCGATCTTGATGGCCACACTCTTCTTGCGATAGGCCTCGTAGATCGTCCCCGCGTAGAGGTAGTCTAAGACCCCTTTCATGGCTTCGACCTTGATCTGGACCTTGCTGTCCCAGCGGCTCTTGTTGGCGATGTTTCGCATACGAGCATCCTGATGTGCCCACCACTTGTTCGATGCCTGGGGTGTGTCTTTCTCTATGGTAATCATCGTCGCTCCTTTTTCTAACTATGACTCTATTCTAACACCATAGATCCAAACTGTCAACCAAACGATCAAAAGACCCTAGACGATCACGGGTTTCTTCGTGGCCCTGTTGTCGTAGACCTTGTAGCTGTGGTTCACACGTACCCAGTCAGCGAACCCCTGCGGATCCTGCTCAGCCCACGACCGAATGTCATTCTCGTCGATGTTGTCCTCGGAAGTGAACACGTAGATCTCGTAGTGTCGTTGAGTGTTGGCCATGGCTCGCATCTTTAGTGCCATAAGGTTGAAGCTGGGCTGGACTTTGACATTCTTGCTGGCCTTGATAGAATCGAACAGATGCTGTTTGGCCCAGTTGTCGGGATGATCTTGGGTGATGTCTTTGAGGAATTCTACGCCCTCGCAGTCCCAGCTCACGATGTAGTATCGCATTCGTGTTCCTTAATCATTTTGTAGAGCTTACAGTTCTCTTCGCAGTCCACAGCAGTCCATTCATCATCCCGCCAGTCTACGAACTCTGTGCGGACCGGATCACCATAGCAGCCATCGTAGACTATGTTCATGGCTTCCTCTTCTGAGTCTGCTTCGATCTCGTAGTACTCTTCGATCACAGCAGCACGGGCCAGGGTGAACTTAAAACGTTTACTCATCCTCGCCCCCTACGATTGATAGCTGTCAACATTCGCTCCTCCTTAACAATAACTCTATTGTACGCCCAAAAGAATGCCCTGTCAACCGCAGGGCATCTGGTTTATACGCACACGTAAGCAGCGGGGCCTAGAGGCTTAACTCGAATCCTCCACCTGTCAAACCCACTACTCGCTTGCGTCCGGGCTTACTATCTGTGGACAGCTTGCCTTTCTTCTCTTGTGCCGCATACCACATGATCAACTCTCGCTGTATGTGTCCTATCAAGTTGCCGTGATCGTCCTCAACAGCGAATCTCACAGGGCAGTCTCCCCATGTGCCAGTTGTTATAAATCTAGTTGCCCATTGTCTATGTAATTTGTTACCAGCATCAAAAAGAACAATAGGCCTAACATAGAGGCCTAGTTTGCTCATGAGTTGACCGTTTCGAACGGATCAAAGCTCTCCAGTTCTTGAGCTAATTCACGTGCTTCGTGATCTGAGATAGCGTCTTCCCAGTCAGCGTCCTCGTCTACGAGTACACCATCCTCGTCGTAGAAAGGGTCTTCAGTGATCATACCAAAGCGACTCATCGTACAGTCTCCTTCATAACTTCTTGGGTTTTGCCAACGGCCTTGTCAACAGCAGAGGCCACACCTGAGATGCCCACAGTTGCAACGAACATCCCTGCTAGAAATGCTAAAAGTACTTTCATGTACCGCTCCTTTCTGTGTCTATGTGTATATTGTACTGCCGAAACGATCCTAGGTCAAGTGTGGCATTTACGCCACACCGGCCGGCACTCTAAAAGAAGGGCGCAGAGTTGGCCCGCGTTTGAGTTGACTCTGCATTAAGGCGTTTCCTAGGATTGCCAATCGCCGCCCGTAGACTTAGGCCGTAGCCGTTTCCTTTTCGTAGATAACAGTTTGACCAAAGGGCGACTCTGCCTGCGTATTGCCTTTGACAATGAACAGCGTGTCGCAGTAATCCGGATCACCCCAACTACCGCAGGGATAGCCGTCAGTGAACATGATAAACTTCTTGGGCTGGATACCAACTTCTTTCATGAAGTTGAAGTTAGCCTCGAAGTCCGTGCCACCACCACCCTGAGGTTCGTATGCTTCCAG
>JACCDW010550955.1_pt1 | contig 14689 bp, 6 predicted proteins | sample 7449781 | NCBI WGS metagenome assembly JACCDW01 (sample SAMN15323449, study PRJNA562643) | freshwater metagenome | isolation source: river surface water | place: USA:Blue River Watershed | collected 2017-08-18
GCTAGTAGCAGTTTTAATATTGAAACTAATGGTTCACTAGTTTCTGTGATCTAATAGAGCAAAGCTCTTGTCAAGAAAATTTTTAAACACCTCAGTGATTCTTGTATATTATATCACAGGGGCAGGCAGTTGTCAACATAAAAAATACCCAGCCACAAGGACTGGGTATTAAATTATCCACATAAATATATACAGGCCACAAGTTTTACTTGTTCGGGAAAATCGAACACTACTGATTCCCTGCATTTAGCTACAGTATAGTTACGTAGTATATCATCTTGTTGTTTCTGAGCTTTTCCAGGTAAAATACTGCTAGTAAGTAGATCTCCAGGCTCTAAGTTTCCACCTAATCCACAAACATTTATTTGTCCTTCCCCTAAACCATTTATAGCTATATGATTATATAGTTGAGAATCAGATATTAGTTGGTCACTGATAATCTCTCTACCATCACTGTCTAACCCGTCTATGTATGCAGATACTGTAGAAAAATTAAGAGGTTTTGGTGCTGCACATACAACGCCAACAACTCCTTTTTGGTTAATTTGGCTGCTTGGTAAAACTTTAGTTATAGTGCTAGATATACTATTTCTTTTTAATACTTCTACGTCTACGACAATGTCGCCTATTTCTGGCTGTATAGATTTTGATATACAAGCGTCGTGTGTGCCTGTAAAAGGACCGTAGTTTGTGCCTTGACCGTCCGCATAAAAGTCATAACCATTAGCAGCACCTATTAAGCCAGCCGTATTAGTACCACCACCACTCCCGTTTAAATTAACACCACGTACAGCGTGACCACCTCCGCCATTATTACTAGATCTAGCGTATAATGATTCGGCTAATGGATTAGTGCTATCAGCAAATACTGCATATCCTCCGCCAGCTCCTCCAGCCCCAGTTAGTTTAGTTGCACTAATTGTAGCTTCACTTGGATGTGCGCTTTCAGATTTTATTGCATTTGCTCCAGCTGCCCAACTACCACCATCATTTGTGGTCTTAACCCAAATACCTGTAGTGCTATACCCGTTTGCAATTAAGGCAGGTCCGCTTATGGATGTACCGGTTGTAAATATTCCACGACCAGTATACCCGCCGATACTAATACCAACCCCACTGTCAAGACCTGTGGCACCAGTTGTGATTTTAATCATGGCGGTATTATTCGCCAAATCACCTACCTGAATCTGAGTATTGTTATAGAATCCGCCTATACCGGTACCATTTGCAATTAAACCACTAACTTGGTTAGGAGCAACTGCAGTAGGCATCGATAGTATTTGATATGATGTTGGGTCGCTTTGTGATATGTAAGCATATTTTACGTAGTAAGGAGTAAGTGCCACAAGTCTTTCAACTTGTGGCGTACCGCTTAATATTATGTCAAAAGCATTTCCGCTATAAGCAAGGTTCACACCGTCATCCGGCGTGAACCCTGCTGTTGAGCTTAACCATACTTTTACCATTAGTAAGTCGTTGCGGTATGGATTATCTAGCTTTAGTATTAAGGAATTAATTCCAGAGGTTAGTGATGCCATATTAAATATTAAAGTATAAACAAGTTCCAATAGCAGACGTACTAGAATAATTTCCAGATATGTCCACCATACGTACCGCAACAACATATTGCGTAGTTTGTGAGCTTTCAGCAAGCTCAATCCAGTATTTTAAACTACCGCCAACTACCGCAGTATATTTTCGTAATACAAAATATATTCCAGTATCGTTAGAGTAACTAACACCACTGCCGGTTAGTCCTAAAACTGTTCCGGTACCTTGTAGCTGTATCATATCCCCTGCATTTACTTTGGCGAAATCAGACAAACTTGACAGTTCCATGGCATTATTTTGAACACTTGTAACTGTAACTAACGCCTGAGGGTCTAAACGTAATCTTGCCTGAACGCTTATACCAGTCTGAGTGGTTAAGGTTCTGGCTGCTAGTTTTGTACCCATAGGGCTTGTAAAATCTAGTAGATTTACGGAAGCTATAGAGTCTTGTGTCTTTATACGTTTAACGTAACTAGGCGGATTTGCGCTCCAGAAATCTGTGTACGCTGTCAACTCACCAGAGTAAATTCTAGATACTTGATAGTCGTAGTATGCAAAATCTGAAGGTTTAGTTGGTAAAGTTTGAGTTAAACCTAAGTTTAATTGACTTTGATTAACTGTAGTACTAACCGCAGAGCCCGACATACTAGCAACAGGAGCTAATACAAACATTGTTCTAGCAATCTCTGTACTATAGTTGCCATCGTAGTCTCTGGTTCTTATATGGTAAACAGACATATCTCCTTTGCCTGTTACCTTTAGTTCTCCTGTAGGACTTCCAGCACTTGTTAATATGCTACCGCCCTGACTTGAAGATATAAAGAAATTAGTACTATTTACTACCGTATGTACATAATAAGTTACGCCTTCTTGCACTCCAGGATAGTTACCGCTACCATTAAATACTAAAGGCATACCTGCATACATTCCGCTAGTAGTTACACAGGTTATCAGCCCGTCGGTTTGAATATCTGTGCACTTAGTTGCAATAGTTCTATATCCATAGTATGCAGGTAAACTTAAGCTGAAGTCTTGTACTCCCACAGTTACTAACTCATATACAGTTCCATACACGTAACCAGTACCTGTATTAGTGTCGTTTCCTGTAGCCTTAAATACAGTGCCCGCAGTATTTGCAGCTGCACCTATTAACGTAAAGTTAGTACTATTTTGCGATACAATTATGTACCATCTGTCAGCTACTAGTTGGTTTGCAGAAGAAGGTGTTTCAGTATCGGATATCCATACTTTGTTACTTCCGCTAGTAACTTTTCGTACTATATAAGGGTATTTGCTTGTTAAGTTGCCAAATGTTGAAGTATCAGAACCGTATATACCAATATAGTTTCCAACAACTAAACCTGTAGTGCTAGATAGTACTATACTATTATCGTTTAAAGAATAGCTGACTGTGCTAACTGACTTAGTTGGCGATATTGCTGCTGGCATATCATCTAAGTACTCTGAAGTTGCTGTTGTCCACCTACCGTAGTCTGATGTTCCCCATGCAGCGTTTGAGTATCTTACTTCATAGTAGAAAAAGTCAACATCCGATACGTCGGTCCAATCTACCTTTAGCTTAGCTCCTGGGATGCTTATAGTAGATAAGCCTGTTACTCCACTTGGGGCACTGCGCTTACCTACTACTGTATGCTGTATAGGTGCTGACCAGTTACCACTTATACCTTCTGAGGAGACATATCTAAATCGTAAGTTATATGTTTGATCCTGCATTACACCAGTGATTAATACGCCGGCGTTATCAATAGGATATCTATCTAACGTATCGGACCATTCAGTATCTGTTAATAATCGTTTTTGTGCTTCAACATGTGTAATGTTCTGCTGTAATCTTGTAGCTGCGGAAATTCTGTCAATAGGCACACTTATTCTATATAAAAAGCTTGCACTACCTAATTTTTGCATAACAGTATGGTCACTAACAATATTCGTTGTTAGAGGAACTGGTACTGCCGTAATTACTTTTGCTTGCAGTTGTGGCGGCAAACTTACATTACTATCAAACTCTGGTATAACCTCTGAATCGCTTGCAAATATACTTGGAGCATAGTCTACTAAAGTAAGGCGTGCACTTAAATTATCAGTAGGCTCTACTGATAACACTAACATATCTACAGACTCGGCATTGGCCGTACCTAGCATGATTAAGTCGTCAGCAGTTACTGCTGTGTCAATATTCACAGGAGTTGTATTACTACTCTGTGAGCAAATCTCAAGCGTAGTATAGCTACCTTCTGTTGCTAAATTTCTAACACTATATAGCAAGGATTCGCCGTACTTAGTACGAATACGTATAGAGTAAAATGTGTTAGCTTTTAAGTCCACTATTTCAGAAAGTACTAGTTTAGTACCTTGCACAATATTTCCACTAACTATTTCAGCAGGTATTACGCTATCAACTCTACCAGAGTATAAACCAAATTGTGGAACAAAATGTGTTACTTTTACTCTGTCGCCTCTAGTACAAATTAAGTGTTCTAAATCTACGTTTAGATTGTACTTCTCTGGTCGTAATTTTAACTGTGCTAAATGATACCTGGCGTGCTTAAATATGTTTGCTTTTGTAGTTATTCCAGGAAGTTCTAATGTTTCAAATAGTGTTGCATTTGAACTAGTATAACCATCATTATAAACAAACATCTCATCTTCTTGGTAGCCTTTTTCACTATTTATGAAATTAACTCTAAAAGCGTGTGGAAGTTGTGGGTAGCCTCGTACACCTTCAAAATCCCAACTATTGTGTGGAGTAAAGTGCTGTACAATTGTAGACTTTTCACGATCTACTACTACACCCCATCTGCCGTCATATAACGTTGGAGAAGCCCTGCCAGCTGCACACACATCTTTTAGCACTTCTAGTAGTGATTTTGCATTGGCAATAATTGCATCAAACAAGAAGCCTTTTGCTGCACAAAAAGAATACCAATCTGCAATAGCTGCATAATCTATTTGAACAATATTTGCCTTTGGATTAGCCTGAGACTCTAGTACAAATCTATATAAAGCTGCTGGGTTTCGGATAGCTCTACGTACCCACAATCTGCCGGAACCACTAGTAACATTAGACCCAGTACTGGCACACGTTATTGTAGTACTGCCACTAACAGTTGATGAGGTACTAACAGTGTAAATTCCATTCAGCGCAGACACAGAGCCTTCTATCTGTATTTCGCTACCTGCTGTCAGTTTAGGGTCTCCAGCGACAACTATTGTAATAATATTGCTTGTTCGAGATACACTGGTTATTGCAGTATCGGAGTAATCCCAGCCAAGGGTTTGTGCTGTTCCAGTAATACCTTCTACCTGGCCATTTAACTGACCTGTAGATTGCAATTGTGCAGACATCCTTGTTAAGACTATAGAGTTACCGTAGCTATCTTTTGGAGGATTATACGTAACAGTATTATTTGTATATCCTGTTACGTAGCTAAGATATACTTTATCACTATACTGCTTAGTACTACTCTTATTGCTATTAACTCTACGTGCACGCACATCATAATAGTTTCTGGCGACATCAAAAGATATTGTTTTTGTAAATGAATGCATAACAATACCGTTTTTAGTCCAAGTACCTGCCTGACCTACTCCATCTGTTAGTAGGGCTTTAATGCGAGGTATGCTCCCACCCAATATACGTATCTGTGCACCTGAAATAGGCACAGTAAGAGGGCTCGTTATGGAAGTAATTTTTTGATAGGTTCCTAGTGCCGGAACCTTATAATAAAAGTCCGCGTTTGGGGTAGTCACAGAAGCATTAGCTCGTTCGTCAAATAGCCGTATTATTGTGTCACCATACACTAATACTTTCCACAGTAGCTCATCACCTGTTTGTAATACAGGTATTACATTATAAACTGTATCCGTAAAACCAAATTGCTCTTGTTGTAATCTAAGCAGCATTAGTCCTTGAGGATTGGAGTCGGATAAATCACTCTTACTGCCCAACCTAATTTGTAAACTACCCTGACTATCAACTACTATATAATTCCATCTATATGTACGCTCTAATTCTGCGTCGTTATCTGTATTATAAAAGCTTTGGTCTATGTTGAATTCTTTTTGTGCAAAGCTTTCTGAGACTTCATTCCAAGTAGTTTCCCCGACAGCACGAATTTGTACTTCCACAGAAACTTCTGCGCTTTCAGTATTGCCATTAGTAGCATTGTTTGAGTACAAACCTTGTGGTAATGTTAAAGTTACACCAATTCTATCAACTTGTTGGGTATTAATAGTATTGGTAATCCACTCATTTGCACCAAAATAACTAGCCCAGTTATCAAAAGTCACAGGTACAGAAGTTTCTACACCTTCTCCGTATGTAACAATATCATAGTTCAGTGTAACTTGAGATCTATACGCGAACGTACCTGCTTGAGGAAAGGCAGTATTTGTGCTGTAGTACTCTGTATCGCCTATTGCGGAAGCTTGAAATGATCGTAACTCAAAAGTAGTATCGTCAAAGATTGACTCTACTATTAAATTGCTGTATGTTGCAGGGTTAAGAGTATTTTTAAATCTTTTTGCTACAGTAGTTGTAGTTGACGAAGTTATATCGCTTGTAAACTGTAGGTACTCATTGTCCTGTTCACTGAAGGTACCCCCAAATCCTATGCTTCTTGGTTTGGTAGGCGACCAGAAAAATACTAGCTCAAGTAAAGTACTTCCGGAGCGACGTAAGGTTTCTTGACTGTCTATAGGACCTACATTAGGAAACTCGTAAATATTATTTTCTAGCGGATTATCTGGCAAAAATGGCAGCTGATTTACAACGAAACTACCGGTAGTATATTTGGCTAATCCTTTATTAACTCTGATGTTACTTAGTCTGCCAACCCACTTACCAGTTTCATCATAGTCTATAGCCAATAGTGGAGCGCGTTCTGTATAATTTGTAGTATGATTACTTAAAAATGCTTCTTGTACGCCATTTAGATATAGTCTTAAATTATTACTACTATCACGGCTAATAGCAATGTGATTCCATAAATTGTTTCTAACGGGAGTAGTTCCCAACATTATATCGCTTTTAGTACCGTTTAATGTTCTAGTAAACGCTACTCTATCTGCCCCATCCGCTCCAGGAACAAGTCTTAAAGTGTACTTCTCTGTAGTACTCACATCTAAACCAAATATTGCCTGGACGCTCCTAGTATTTTTACAATTAAAATAACCTTCAATTGTAAATGTTCCAGTACCAAAAGCGATTACGTTTGTTAGGTCTGGATATGCAGATGTATTGTACCCTGTATTAAAATAGTATCCGTGCTGGCCAAAAAACTCAGAATAGTTGCCATATCTAGCAAATGGATCAATATCACCAACCATACCAAACAATTTAAAGCTGGTGGTGCTTCCTAAACTTGTAGGTATGGCGCTTTGTAATCCCGGGGAAATGTCAGTAAAGCTTAATCTAACTATTTGACCTACACTAAGATCGTGCTGCTTATTTTTTCCTTGACCGTCTACACGTATTTTTACATAGTGCTCCGGTAGCCCAGTAGTAGCATTAGTACCTTGTCTGAAAACTGCTTGAGATATACGCTGAGAATCAGCTGTTAGTTCGGTATTTATATTTTGTTGTACCGTATCTACCCCATACAACTTATTAAAAGCGCTATTCGGGTCTTGCTCTGCACTATGTGTTATCGCATAAGAAGAGTTCTCAAACGTTTCAAGACGTCGATCATTAATAGTCAAGTTGTCAACTTGTAGCGGGCCGTATCCCCAACATAAAATAGTACGTAAAATAGAAGAAGTACTAGAGCTGTCTATATAAGGCTGGGCTGCTACTGGTGGGGAGTATCTTACCCTGCCAAGAACCACAGGGATTGCACCATACTTATTTACTTGATTTGCTCCACCTGTAATATACTTTGAACTGTCGTTAAAAGATAAGATTTCTGATTTTGGCTGACGAACAGGAAATAGAGCGTCTAACAATAATGCGCCTGCTACGTTTATGCCCATACCTACAATAGCAGACTGTAAAGCAACAGTACTAGCTAGACTAGTACCGGCAATACTGGCAGTTGTAGCAGTGCCCCAAGTAGCCCCAGTTAAGCCCATGCTAGAGCCAACAAGGTATGGTGCCGCTAAAGCTGCAAACACGCTTATAGCTAACATTGCAAACAGTCTGCCACCAGATCCTCGACCAGGAACTACTCTATACTCTAAAAGCTGACCTGGTTGAAGTACGGTTTGTGACCAATCTACTTGTGCAACAGGTACTCCATCTACATAAACAATGTAGTCTAGTTGTAGGTCTTTTGGAAGTGCAAATTTAGTAGCAATCCCATCTACAACTTGCTGTGCTGTCATACCGCTGCTAACTACCAAATCTACTCGCGTAGTTTTTAGTGGGTTTGGTGCTGCGCTCACGCTTACTGCACTAGCAGCCTCGTACTCATAGTAACCAACTATTCTGCGCTTCCAGCGCGGATCATTTAGCTTCTCTATACCAACACTATCGTCTAATCTTGCGTGCAAAAAGGTATTTTGGTCTATAACTATGCCAACATGACTTGGGTAGCCCAAAATATTTAACAGCACCACACTACCCGGCTTAGGGTCTTGTAGCTCTTTCCAAGACTCTTTCTTGGCGGCAATTATTTCGGCATTTGTTTTATCGTCGTATCCTGAAAAGTATTCCTCTGTAAAACTTGGCAGTTCTATATTAAACTGCTCCCTATAAACAAGGCGAACTAATCCCCAGCAATCAATACCTGCTGTTGTTCTACCTTTTAGCTCGTAGGGTATACCTACATAATCATTCCACCATTCATGCTTCATCAGAATAATCCCGGAAAAGAGCTTGGTACAAAAGAGTGCGCTGGAAATGGTTCAGTGTCTAAACCATCCATTACCAATTGACCAGAAATTGAATCTTTAGTATACGTAGTGCTTGCCAACTTTAGCCCAGAAAAATCAGCTATAACTGTATCTGGTGCATTACTCATTACTAATTCTAAAAATACTGAGGGCGGTCCTGTAAGAGTACGTAACGCAGGCAATACGTATGCTGTAACGTCATACATAGTTATGCTTGCTCTTGGTAAACTACCATGCTGTTCATCTGGTAACAGAACTTGCATTGGCAGGTATACAAATTTTTCACTACGACTTATAGTGCCGTACAGTATGTCTTGTTGTGTTTCACCATCTAAGCTAACTGCAGGCGGCGTCGGAGGGTCTGCATCAGCTAAGTCTGGTAATCTTTGTAGATAGCTGTCACAAATTCTAATCGGCGTGGTTATACCACCGCCTGTAAGTGTCATTAGTAGTATAATATGAGAGTCGCTATTGGGAGATAGCAGACTTTCTTTTACAACATTACTTAAACTTCTTGCCATGTTAGTCCTTAAGGCAGTATTTCGGCTTGTATGGTTACATTATAGTATCCTGGAGCTATGTGAGATAGCTGATACAATTGGCCGTCACCTTGAGGTACTATTCGTACCTCAGAAGTAACAAGGGCACTAGAACTGCCGGCTAGCTGTGCTGCTTCAGTTAGTCGCGGATTTGGCAAATTAAACCTAAATACGCCTTTTATAGTGTTTAAAACAAAAGTTTCTAAAATAGATACTTGGGCTGCGGTCATCATATAGGTTAAATTTAAAATTGTTGGTCTTGTGCCAATTCTACGCTGCTTAGCAGGACCAGCTGTCATGCTAGTCCTGCTTATTAATATACCACCAGTTTCTGTAAAGCCTTTTTGTGGTAATTGCGGTAGAGTAGTAGGCCAATTTATGTTAGTTGCCATAAGTATTATCTCCTAATTGGCTGCTGTGGTAAGCCTGTTGCCATTCTTACTGCTTGATTAGATCCAGATCCATTGCGAAGCATTTCTCCAGCTACCATATCTGCTACTACTACTTCAATCTTGCGATTGCCCCTACTATCCACAGTTTCTTTAGCAGTTGCCTGCGTATTTGCTGCGTTATTGTTGACCACAACCTGTACATTGGCTTGAGGAGCATCAGCTCTAACTCCTAGGTTACCACTACTATCTCGTTTCAGTGGCATAATTGCTTCAGGACCTGCTTCGCCCATTAAACCTGTACCTTTGGCAAATTTAAACAGTGTAGGACTATCTACTATTGAGTTAGTGAATACGCCTCCCATAGCGTACTTGCTTACAGGCATTGCGTAGTCAAAAGCATTACCCTTTGCACTAACCATAGAGCCAATAGCTGTTACTGGATTAGACGTATCGGCTAATGAAACTGGGCTGCCAGTAAACGCTTTAATCCCGGCATTTACAAGTAAGGCAAGAGGACTGCTGCCAGTAGCTGTTGCTCGACCCATAGCTGCATTCCACAACTGTGACATTTGGAAGCGTAGTTCCATCTTTATCAGATCAGCAATTAGTGATTGAGTAAGATCTTTAAAACTGGTCTTACCAGTCATAACAAACTCAGCAATCTTATCACTAATACCCAAGAAACCTTCACCAATACGGTCAGTTACAGAGTTAAGTCTAAGCTCTTCATCTGTTAAACCTCTTAAACCGTTACGTATTTTTGCTACTGTGGCGTCGTATCGTGAGGTAGCCTGTTTAGCATCAGCATCTAATCCGGCTATTTCTACTGCTCTTGTTGCACGAATTTCTTGTTTTCTTTGATCTGTTACGTTAGGGCCTTCCGACTCGATATCTCTTCTAATCTCAGACTCTACCTTAGCTCTCCTAGCAGCAATATCTAATAGACTTCTTTGTTTTTCTATATTTGCGTCTTGTAAATCAAGTTCAAGTACTAGTTTATTATATTGGCTATCTGTTACAGTCTGTCTTTCTTTTTGTATTTCAAGCTCGCTTCTTGCCAAAGTAACTAAAGACGCATTATCGTCTAGTTTCTGCTGGCTGGCTCTGAGATCTGTTGTTGCGTTTAACTCTCTGGATTGAAAATCTTCAGTAGCCCTTATTTTTGCGGCTTCTAGAGTTAGAGATGCTGATTGCCCTTGTTGTGATAGTGCGGTTTGCTCAGTAGCTTGTGATGCTACTAACTGAATTTGTTCTGCGGCTGCATCTAGTGTGCCTTTTACTAGTTCTGCAACAGGACCATTCCGCATATTATTAAAGTCTTTTAAGTATTTACCGACAGTAACGTTTTGGCTGGTTTGAAGTCCCTGTAAAATAAGTTTTCTAGTATTTTCTAAGTTATCCAACTCCATCTGCGCTACTGTTTGTGTGGCGGAAATTTCTGTTTGAGACAGTCCACCTGCTTTCAACTTATTGTCTCTTTCGGCAACTATTCGTTTTTGCTCTGCTTCAATCTGTTGAAGGGCTCTGTCGCTACCAAGCTTGAGTGCAGACATTTCAGTATTGAAATCAACTAAACGCTTATCTATGCTTGCTTTGTTTTGTATAGTGGCCGCAGTATTTTGACGGATGCTTAAGGTTCTTAAAGTAGGAGAATTTGCTATCTCTGTAGGACTTAGTCCCTTTAAACTACCTGTCTGAATAGCATTTGAGACTTTTAACTGAGCATCATAAGCTGCTTGGGCTTGATTAATAGCTGCGTCTCTATCTTCTCTAAAAGGAGCATTTTTTATGTTTTCTAAGTTTACTCTGGCCTGTTCAAGTTTAATAGTCTCATTTAATGCATCAATAGAATTTACTAAGTTATTATTAGAAAGTGCCAGTGTCGTCTGTATATCTATCTGGCGCTTATCTAGTAGGGACTGTAATCTTAGCGACGCTTCTGATTGGAACGGAACATTTTTTAACACAGAGCTAGCAGCAACTATTTTATCTTGTTCTTGCTTTAGCTTAAATTGGGATAAAATTAAATTAAACTGTCTAGTAATATCGGCAGCTATTACTTGACCGGCGCTTATACCTAACGAACTTAGTCGCTTCTCTATTTCTCTAAACTGAGGGTCTAATGCTTTTATAGCTGCCTTTGCATCATCTATTTGCTGCTGTCTGGCGAATCCTCGTATATTTCTCGATGTTTGCTGATCTGCATTAAGATCTTTTAACTTACGCTCATAGGATAGTCTTTGGTTATACAAAGCTTGCTGATCTGCCTGTAAGTTAGAAAACTCGTCACGTAAGCCAGTTAGCTTAACTGCAGCATCAGGACCAAATAACTCTAGTTTTTCTTGTCCTCTTAATATTCTAATGAACGAACTGGCTGCCCCTTCGGTGGTCTTAAAAGACTCAGTTAGCCTGCTGCTGTTATTTATTAGATCTAACAAGAATTTTTGGGTTGTATCCAATGATAGTGTTGAATTTCTGAAGTTTTGATAGCTTGTATCTAAGGCTTTTGTGGACTCGGCTACTGCTTCGCTATCTCTGCGAGACTTGTCTAATCCTTTAAAAGCTGCGTCTGTTACGGCCGCAATATCTCTGGCTACTGTTTGAAGCTTTGCACCGCCTAGTTTTGATATAGCTTTGGAAGGATCAATAGCACCTGTTATTTTTTGTAACTTTGCTTCGTACTCATCTCGTAAAGATCCTACTGGTAAACTGTCTATTGCTCCCGAAATTAGTGAGGATAATCCGTTTCTTAAATCACTGTTTATGCCTTGCCCAAAAATTTCTTTAATAAAATCTTTAGCAGTATCCCACCAACTAAATTCATTTTTAGCACCTAAAAAGCTTGTTCTTATTTCATCCATTTTGTCGCGTATACCGCCAAGTGCAGTAGTGCGTGCATTAAGTGCTTCTGGCGTCAGAGACCCCAGATATTTTTCATTTACGCTAGTTGCCGTTTTTACTGTATCGCTAACACTATCAATCGCACTTTTAAAATTATCTACTTGTTTACCAGCGTTGCTAAATATACTATCAAGTAGTTGGTAGGCCCCTACTGCAGCGCCTATATAACCAATTAAAGAACTAAAAGATCTTAGCCATATTCCTGCTTCTGTAGCTACCGCTGTTATAGTTCCGCGAGCTTTTGTTTTAAACTTATCTAGTCTACCCAAGTCTTTTCTGGCGTTAACTTCTGAGTATAAGTCTAAAAGTCCTACTTTTAAGCCTTTTTTGCTTATCTGATCCGGTAAGTCTTCTAGTATATTACTTATCGTTACGTCTCTTGAAGCGTTTCGCGCATTTACTACTCGTCTACCTTCTCCAGATAATGATCGCACAGGTTTGTCTGCCTCTGGAGCAACTTTGAACTCATAAGCTTGATTTAACTGAACTATTTCTTTTTTAGCACTAGCGGCCGCGACTGCTATAGAGCGTAAACTCGCTGCGAGTCTTTGGTTTTCTTCGCCTTCAAGTTTAGAAAGTCTAGTAGACTCTCTTTTTAGCTGTGAGATTTCTTTGTCACCTAGATCTTCGCCTCTTTTTGCTTTTTCTACTATACTAATAGTAGATTTTGATCTTGATAATACACCATCTCGTGCGGCTAAAACCTCTTTTGCACCTTTAGCTACCTGAGCTTTAGATGCCTCTATTTTTTCTTTTAAATCTGGAATTAGTGCTTGTTTTTCCAGAGACTCTACAATATTTGATTGATACGTAGAACTTATTTCTCGTGCGCGTTCAGCAGCTTCTGCAGCTGTTTTTGCTAAACTTTTTCTCCAATCGAGTAGCGCCGGTAGGGCTTGTTGAACAATCTTTAGTGCCGCTAAAGCTAATGCTGCTCCTATAAGTCCTATATTATCAGCTAGTACTCCGGCTATTTTAGACACAGGACCATTAACAACGCTAAGTATTTGCTGTGCAGTATCTTTTAAACTGGCCAGTAACTTATCGTAAGGATTAGAATCTCCAGCAATTGCACCAAATTTTTCTCTGCCCTCTGCTAATACTGCATTGGCAAAGGCTTGGCGACGCTCAAAATCTGTTAGGCTATCAGCAGTTTTGCCAATACTTCTAGCGTATGCTTCAGTTGCTGGACCTATCTTAGTAAAGATGCCTAATTCATCCAACAGTTCAGGCTCTAATTTAACGATACCTCGCGTTAGTCTACTAACCGCATCGTTCATTGATATGCCAAGAGCTTGTGATGCGCCTTTGGCAACAGTGCCAAGTTCCATAAACTGCTTAGTGCTTAGACCGGCTGTAGTTGCTTTTGTTGCTGCCTCTGCAGCCTCACGAAAGCTAATAGCTCCATCTGTTGCAGCTGCGAACTGCTTTGCCAAACCTCCTAGTGCAATACCGCTACTAGCACCTAACGCATTCATGCTACGAATCATTATATCCGTTGCCATGGAATTGCGTAGTGCCTCAAAAGCAGCACTTACAGCAAACACGTTAGCTGCATAAGTTGCATACAATCTAACCAATCCACCTAGGCCTTGCGCTTGGTTTGCAAAGTCCCGTGCACCTGCTCCAGTTATACCAGCGGCACCGCGTCCACGATTATACTCTTGGTCACTAATACTATCCGGCGACTGAAATCCGGCGCGTCTAGCTGCCATACTACCACTGCGAGTACCTGTGGTTCTGTTGGCAGCCTTATCTAATTCTTTATTTAGTTCCTTAGCGTCTTGAGTACGGCTTTTAATAGTGCCGCCCTTATCAAGAACATTAAGGTTTAAGTTAATGTCTCCACTTGCCATAGTTTCTCCTGGCTACCGTTTTGCTCAAACCCAAAAAATTTAGCGTGAGCTTGCAAATATCACCATTATATCACACAGGCATAGTGGTGTCAATGCAAAAAATTTTATGCGTAAAAAAGCCCGCGTAGCGTTAACTAGCGGGCTTATCTTGTTTCTTATTTAATTCTTGTGCACGAACTTCGTCAATCAACTTACATAACATTATAGTTGTTTGATACTCCTCTGGAGGTACTTCAGCTACTTCTAAAATGTCTTTGATACCTACGAACATTTTTCCCATATAGGTACCGCTCATGCCTTCCCAGTTATCAGTTAGCATTCTATAAACGCCAAATGCTTGATGTACATCAGTTGGAAAATCTTCTAGCTCTATTGGTATTTCGCTTTCTACCGGCTCATTTCCTAACATTTCACACATTTCTAAGTACTGGTCTTTGGTCATGCCTACTTTTGAATTTTGAAAGTAGCTGACCAACATATCACGAAGTTGTATTAACTGTTCGTCGAAAAGTTTCCCAGGTCATTTACCTGTTCACTGATAAAGCTGTCAAATGCGCTGCTGTTCTTCATTAAGTACAGTGCATTTTCAGGTGTATAC
>JACCDW010993661.1_pt1 | contig 14689 bp, 27 predicted proteins | sample 7449781 | NCBI WGS metagenome assembly JACCDW01 (sample SAMN15323449, study PRJNA562643) | freshwater metagenome | isolation source: river surface water | place: USA:Blue River Watershed | collected 2017-08-18
ATAATCTTAAACGCTATCACTTTGATAACTGTAAGGCAAAAGAATAATGGCAATACTACCGGTCGGAATATCAGCGGAAGAAATTTCTTACCAGATCGAGAGAAGTCTGCGGTTTAACTCTGCGGATTCTGCTTACCTGAATCGTACGCCGGGAAGTGCTGGTAACAAAAAGACCTTCACCATTTCTTTGTGGATCAAAAGAAGCAAACTTGGCGCATCGACTGCACTGCTTGATGGAGATTCGTCAGATGGCAACAGAGGTGAAATTTACTTTGACTCATCCGACAAACTAAACATCTATGATTTTTACGCCGCTTCCGGTGGTTTGCAAATAACATCGGCAAGGGTGTTTCGAGATGTTGGCTCTTGGTATCACATTGTCTTTGCCTTTGATACTACGCAAGCAACAGATTCAAACAGGCTAAAAATATATGTAAACGGAGTACAAGAGAGTTTGGCTGGGTGGTCTGTTGGTAGCGGTGCTAGTAGATATCCAACTCAAAACGCTGACTTCAGTTGGAATGGTGCTACAAGCCATTGGATTGGTAGAACTAACGCAGGTAGTGCTTATTTTGATGGGTACATGACTGAGATTCATTCGGTCGATGGGTCTCAACTTGCCGCTTCAGACTTCGGTGAGACAGACACCGACACCGGCGTATGGAAGCCTAAGGCCTACTCTGGCTCTTATGGTACTAACGGCTTCTACCTAGACTTTGGTGACAACTCCAGCACTACTGCATTGGGTTATGACGCTGCCGGTAGTAATGACTGGACACCTAATAACTTCAGCGTGACTGCTGGTGCTGGTAATGATTCTCTGGTGGATTCGCCTACCCGCTACGGAACAGACACCGGTGTTGGTGGTGAGGTGCGTGGGAATTACGCTACGCTGAATCCGCTGAAGCAAGTAGGAACGCTTGCAAATGGCAATCTTGACATCACTACCACGGCAACATCTGGCATCACTATGTATGGTTTTTCAACCATTGGTGTTAGCAGTGGGAAGTGGTATTTTGAGACAACTGCGGGAACTGTTTCAACAGCAACATATGTCGGCCTGTATTCAGACCCAAACTTGGCAACAACTAACTACGCTGAGTACGCACTAAACAATGGTCTTTGGTTCACAACAGTTGGTGGTTCTGGGTCGTTCAGCGCATCTGCATCACAAGGCGATATTGTTGGGGTTGCGGTAGATATTGATAATGGAACATTCCAAGTATTTAAGAACGGAACTTCTCTTGGAACCATCACAGGAATCACGCTAAACACTAGGACATGGTTCTTGGGTGTTGTTTCCACTCACGCCGTTTCTACCCCGTACTCACTGAACTTCGGTCAACGCCCATTTGCCTACACCGCCCCCTCTGGTTTCAAGGCACTCTGCACAACTAACTTGCCTGATCCGACTGTTGCGGATGGCGAGGATTATATGGATGTGCTGCTTTGGACTGGTAACGGCTCAACGCAAAACATTACGGGTTTGGCGTTCCAACCAGACCTGGTGTGGACAAAAGACCGTGGTGCCGCTTATGACCACACATGGTTTGATGCGGTGCGTGGGGCAACTAAATTTTTGCGCTCTAACACAGGAGGCGCAGAAGAAACCAGAACAGACTCTTTAACATCATTCAATTCAAATGGTTTTTCTGTTGGCGCTGATTCGGTTCGCCAAAACATCAATCGTAACGGCGCTTCATATGTTTCATGGACTTGGAAGGCCAACGGCTCTGGTGTATTAAATGAAGATGGCACGGTTGATAGCACAGTCTCTGCCAATACCACCGCTGGGTTCTCGATTGTTAAGGCGTCGCTTTCAAATTCGTTTAGCGGAATAACGCTTGGGCATGGTTTAGGGGTTGCACCTACGTTCATTATTGGAAAACCGTTAATTGCCGCAAACTGGTATGTTTATCATTCGGCGATTGGAAACACCAAAGGTTTATATCTAAACGACGCAAGCGCAGAAATTACGCAAAGTGGTCTTTGGAATAATACATCCCCAACGTCAACAGTATTTTCTGTAGGCACTGCTTCTTGGTGGACTGGTAGCGTTGCGTCTGATTATATTTTTTACGCATTTACTCCAATCTCAGGCTTTAGCGCATTCGGTTCCTATGCTGGATCAGGTGATTCTAATGGGCCGTTTGTGTATTGCGGGTTTAGGCCAAGGTTCGTGCTAATTAAAGGCGCAAATCAGGCCGGATACTGGATGATTCATGACACCGCACGCAACACATATAACGTTGTTGATAATTTCTTGAGACCAAATACAGCAGACGCAGATTTGACTGGCTACCCCATCATGGATATTTTGTCCAACGGCTTTAAGCCAAGAAGCGTATACGGAGTTCAGAACGATTCTGGATATACGTACATCTACGCAGCCTTTGCTGAAAACCCCTTTAAATACGCACTTGCGAGGTAATCATGGCTTTTGAACTAAACGGAAAACCAATCTCAATCGACAGACCTTATACCTCTGCCGATGGCGTAACCTACCCCCATCTTCGTGACGCTGCTCTGCGTGCTGAACTAGGCGTGGTAGAGGTAGCCGATCCTGAGTCTTACGATCAGCGATTCTACTGGGGCGTGGGCAATCCTAAACTACTCGATGACAGGGAAGAGTCTGACCAAGACGGCAACCCTCTGTATGTCCAGGAGTACAACCCGCTGACCGAGACCATGCAGAACACCACCAAGCGGCTGGTGACAAAGGGTCTGAAGTCGCAGTGGACAGCACAGGTCAAGGCTACGGCAGGCTCGCTGCTGGCTCAGACCGATTGGTACATCATCCGTTCAGCCGAACGCCAGGTGGCCGTGCCTGAGTCCGTTGCCGGATACCGAGCTGCGGTTGTGGCGGAAGCCGACCGCTTGGAAGCGGCCATCGCTGCCTGCGCTGACGTGCCTGCTCTGATTGCTGTGGTGAATTCTCAAGACTGGCCGGAGGCATAAATGGCATACCACGCTTCCGAGACCGTTAAACACGTTGCTGACGGCCTCTCTGTTGTGACTGTACTCGGCACCCTGGCTGAGATCCTGCCGTCCATTGCCGCCCTGTTTACGATCATCTGGACGGGTTTTCGTATATACGAAACCGACACAGTGCAAGGGTGGCTCGGCAAGAAGAAGTAATCACCCTGTAACAGATATCGCTCACCATTGGGCCAGGAGGTAGCAAATGAAAAGTCCTGATCTTGTAGTCGTGGAATGGGTTGACGCGTACCACCTGGACGGCTGGCGTTTTGGTGAGCCGACCAAGGCAACGTTTGACCCATGCTGGACAGTAGGGTTCCTGGTCGACAAGACCAAGGACGGAGTGGCCATAGCACAGACCTGGTACGAAGACGACATGGCCAACATCATATCAATCCCCAAAGGGATGATCCGAAGGCTAACCGTTATAGGAGACCTGAGCTTTGGCGTACCCGAAACTAAGCGACAAGATACTTAAAGAAGCCTGGTCCCTGTACCAACAGTACGGGTCAGTCAACAAGGCGGCCACCTCACTAGGCATTAGCCGCTCCACCCTTCAGCACCGCATCGAAGCCTACCGCGCCAAGTTCAAGAAGGAAGAGGTACTCGGCGACGTAGAGGACGACGAGCGCCTGGAGTTTACCGTCATGGCCCTGCCTGACGACGACCTGGAGATCGACGAGCTGGTCGAGCTCCGCATCAAACAGTTCTCCAAGAAGCGCGAATACCAAGAGGCCACCAAACTGATCGACGTCAAGGTCAGACTCGAGGGACCTGTTGGCATTCTGCACTTCGGCGACCCCCACGTGGACGACGACGGCACCGACCTCGAGACCCTTCGCCTGCACTCAGACCTGACCAAGATCGAGGGCGTCTGGGGTGCCAACGTGGGTGACACCACCAACAACTGGGTTGGCCGCTTGGCCCGCCTGTACGCTAACCAGGGCACCTCTGCCAGCCAGGCCTGGAAACTGGCCGAGTGGTTTATATCGCGTACACGTTGGCTATACATGGTGGGTGGCAACCACGACGCTTGGTCTGGCTCGGCTGACCCGATCAAGTGGATCGCCCGCCAGTCCGATACCCTGTACCAGTCCAGCGAATGCCGGGTGAATCTGCGGTTCCCCAATGGCCGCAACGTGGTTATCAATGCACGCCATGACTTCAACGGCCACTCCATGTGGAACCCTGCCCACGGCCAGATGAAGGCTGCCCAGATGGGAATGCGGGATCACCTGATGATCTCGGGGCACAAGCACTGCTCTGGCTACGGGGTGATTAAAGCGCCTGAGACTGGTAGGGTATGCCATGCCGTGCAGGTGGCGTCCTACAAGATCTACGACTCCTATGCACGGGAGCGTGGGTTCCGCGACCAGACCTTGTCGCCTGCCTGTTTTACTGTGATTGACCCCAGCCTTGAGGACGACCACCCCGATATGATTAAGCTCTTCTGGGATCCGATCGAAGGCGTGGAGTATTTGAAATGGAAGCGTAGCCGGTGAGCGATCCCTTTGTCGGGCAGATCAAAGCAAGTATAGGTGGCCTCTCCGAGGTTATCTCGCTGGCTGACGACCTCGACGGGGTGGCCAAACAGGTCTCTGACCTGGGGCAGAAGGAGCTCTCGCTTCGCCGCAACTACCGAGCGGCGGCCATGCGCAAGCAGCACGCTGCCGACTATACGTTTGTCAGCGCCGTGCAAGAGTTTAACGAACTCAAAGACTGCCTCGCCCTCAAGGACGAACTCAAGTCCCAGGTGGTGGCCAAGTACGGCACCCAGGGCTGGACCATGGTCGAGGAGATCGAGGCCCGCCAGCGTGCAGATGCCAAGCGTTTGTTCACCGAGGACGGCCACGACCGGGCCAAGATGGCCAGGGTCAAATGGGCTTGCTTCGGACTGGCCGCCTGCATCACTTTAATTCTTTGGCTTAACGGCACCATCCATGAGATGTCTGTCGCCTTTTATGGGGAGTAACAAATGCTATCTCTGATCTCTACACTCGGTGGCCTGCTGGTCTCCGGCCTTCCCAGCCTGCTCGGATTCTTCCAGGATCGGGCAGACAAGAAACACGAAATGGAACTGGCCCGCGTCCAGACTGAGCGAGAGCTGGCCCTGGCCGAGCGCGGGTTCCTTGCTCAACAGAAGATCGAAGAGATCCGCACCGACCAAGTCGAGATGCAGACCGCCGCCCAGATGCAGAACGCTGCGCTTGAGCATGACCAGAAGGTCCTGGACCGAGCGTCAAAGTGGGTGGCCTCGTATGTTGGTACCGTTCGCCCGACCGTGACCTACATCTTCGTGCTGGAACTGGTGGCGATTAACGCATGGCTGGCCTGGAATATCTTTAACATGCCCGGGATTGTCACGGACGTTGAGACCCTTATCAAAGTGTCCGACGTAATTTTTTCCGAAGATGAAATGGCCATGCTAGGTGGCATCATTGGATTCTGGTTCGGCTCACGCAACTGGCAGAAGAAGTAATGCTAGACCGCCGGGTCATTGAAATGATTAAGCACCATGAGGGGGTGCGGTACACGGCGTACCGCTGCCCTGCTCGTCTGTGGACAATAGGGGTTGGCCATGTCATTGATCCTATGCACGCCCGCGTACCTTTTGCTGATCGCCTCAGTCTGGATCTCAGCCATGACTGGGCTCGACGTTTATCCGAGGCAGAAGTAGACGACATCCTGGCCAAAGACCTGGCCCGCTTCGAGGCTGGCGTCGACCGCCTCTGCCCCAAGACCACGCCGGGTCAGCGCGGTGCCCTGGTTTCGTTTGCATTCAACGTGGGCCTGGGCAACCTGCAACGCTCCGGCCTGCGCATGAAGCACAACCGTGGCGACGACGTGGCAGACGAGTTTATGAAATGGACAAAGGCCGGGGGCAAAGTCCTCCCCGGCCTCGTCAAACGTCGTAAGGACGAGCTGGCCTTATACCTGTCCTAGCGCCTCCCGGCGCTTGCTGGCCATCTTGCTGTGATACAACTGCTGCTCCAGGTTGAGCGCCTTGAAGGCCGGCTCGTTGACCTGGCGGAGCTCGGCCAACTTCTCTAGCCTAGCCTTGCCTGACGCCTTGCCTGCGTGGGCTACCTTGTCGGCCAGCTCCTCATAGGCGGTGGACCAGTCCGCGTACCCGCTCATGGGCTGGTCTGGTTTACCGGGTATCGATAAACACCACGGCGACAGAGACTCAGTTACCTGCTCGATCTCTACCACCTCGATGCCGGCGGCCTCGAACTGTTGCTTGAGGTCTGCGGCCACGGCCTCCTCCTGGGCTGGCGTCAATGGCTCGTCATGCTGGCTGGCAGCCTCCTCGTCCAGCATGCGGTTTACCTCCTCGATCTGGGCCACGTGAGCCCCTTGGGTGTCTTCGATCACGACTGTCTCCCTTGGCTTGACCAGTTTGTCTAGCGGGTTGTGGCTGATGGCCGGTGCCGGTGTAGCGTGTGGCGCTACAGGCGCCGCCTCAGCCGGGAAGTCCTGTGCCTCCTCGGCGGTGATCAGGCCCTTGAGCACGTCCGGGAAGGCGTCGCGCAGGGCAAAGCCTCTGGCCCGCATCTGCATCATGCGTTTCGGGTAGGCCTGCCATGGGCCGGCCTTGCCCCATAGCCCTGCCCGCTTGGCGTCCTCGACGGAGAACTTGGCGACCACCGGTTTGCGTCCCTTACGCTTGGCGATGCAGACGGCCACCGGGTTGGGCGTGCCCTCGCCTTCGATGAACTCCTCGATGTCCTCGCAGACCGGGCTGGCCTGGACCAGGGCCATGGCCGCGTCACCGTAGACCGACGGCTTGCCGTTAATGACCGAGATATTTTGGAGGGCTTGCAGGGGTTGCAGGCCGATCTCGTAACCCCATTGCACCGCGACCAGGACGTCCTGGGCTTTGCCTTGGTAGGCCTTGGGCACCATGCTACTGGCGGCCAGCATCTCGCTGAACTGCATGGCCTCGGTGAGGGTGGTGGGCGCGAAGCCCTGACGTTCGATTAGGTTACTCATGTGGTTTGATCTCCGTGTGTTCTTTACGTTTCCAAAGTAGGTGGTTTTCCATCTTGCCGCCGGCGCTAATCAGCTCCAGGTTTGTATATACGCGTGGCGTATCTACGGGATAACCCGGACCCACATAGTACCGCTCGCTGTAATGCGGGACGTACAGGACCTCGCCGACGCGATAGCACCGGTAGGCCAGCAGGTCTGCTGGTTGGTCGTGTTTGCTCATGCTTTTTTCTTCCTTCCTTTTGGTTTTGGTTCTGGTACTTCTGCCGGTGGATACAGGTCAAGCTCCCCTGTGGTTTGCCATAACTTCACCCGACGATCGAAGTCATAGGCTGCTGCCTCGATGAGGTCGATGGTCTGCTCATGCCTGCGGAAGAAAAAGCACCGCAGTCTGTTGCCACCGTACAAGACGGCGACCATGCCCCAGTTGTAGCACGTGATGGCCAACTGCCCCTGCAGCTGCACCGGGCCCCTGGCGAGGTCCAGAGAGGCCTCTGGCCGCACGCTGGTGACCTTGGCCTCGAGCACGCCTGGCCCATCCAGAAGAATGCTCTGGCCATCGTCAACGAAGATCCCGCGGTCGGGGTCATGCTCGATTACTTTTCCGCGCCCGTCGCAGTCACCGTCCAGGCTGCAGCACAGCGGCCAGGTAAGGTGAAAGTAAGGAAACGGATGATTGAGCTCGAGGTTATCGATCCCGGTCCGCAGGCAGGCCTCTTTCAGCACGACGGGTTCCAGAAGGTTCCCCCAATAGGCTGGCTCCATGTCCGGCAGCTCTGGGCGCTCGTGCCCCTGCAGGCTGTGGATGCTGGCCTCGAGCTCGTCGTTGGCGGTCTTGAACTTGGACAGGCCCAGCACGGCAGGCAGCCGGCTGGCCGACAGGATATGGTCCGGCGTTACCTTACCAACCATGCTTGGCCTCCCGGTTTACGTAGACGCGGACGGCCCGGCCATGCGCGCCGGCGTGCTCCGCGGTGGTCATGCCCACTACGCGCCACTCTTTGCGGGTGAACACGGCGCCCAGGACAGAAGGGTGGACACCAGGCGGCACGTTGACCGCGTTGCGGACATCGTTGATGCTGACCGTCCCGCACTTGCGTTGCTTGGCGATCTTCCGCGCAGCGGTCCGGCAGCGCTCCAGGAAATCGGCGTGCTGGTCCTCATGCAGGGCCAATTGTTTGGCCTTGATTTTTTTGCCCTCGATCATGGCCGCACCCCCGCCATGTACAGGATGACAAAGATGGCGCCGATCGCGCAGAAGAACGCAGCGCAGTCGACCGCATTCTCTTGCCAGGTTGGCTCGTCGGCGAAGATCCGACGGTTATCTTTGGGCTTGCCGAAGTAGTACTTGGTTTTCATGTCACTCTCCTCTGTTAAAAAGCGGTTATGCAGCACGGGATAAAATTCTCTGCACCTGTCCGGGGTGCCATTGTGTACCGCCAGACGCGGTTCGCACGCCTCGAGCCGTCAACGCTGCCGCGATGTCGCGCAGGCTGGTGGCGCCGGCTTTGGTTCGCGCAGCCTCCACGAACGGAAGCACCTGACGGGCATGCTCGCAGGCACTGGCTTGCTTGGCCTTAGCGGCCACCAGGCCACCAGCGCGTGGGTTGGGTGAGCCAAGGCGCTCACCGCGGGCTTTCTTGGCAGCCAGGGCATCCTTGGTACGCTTGCCAATGAGGCGGCGCTCGAACTCTGCAAAGCTGGCCATCATGGTCAGCATGAGGCGGCCAGTGGGGTCATTGGGGTTGATCTCTGGCAGGTCCACGAAGCGGACCACAATGCCGGAGTCAACGATCGAGAGGATGAGCTGCACGTCACGGGCCAGGCGGTCCAGCTTGGCCACCACCAGGGTGGCGCCGGTGCGCTTGCAGTGCTCGATGGCCGCGGCCAGCTGCGGGCGGTCTTTCTTGGCGCCGGACTCAACCTCGATGAACGACTGGTCAGGACCGGTGCGCATGAAGGCATGAACGGCCTCCTGCTGGGCCTCGAGGCCAAGGCCTGACTTGCCCTGGCGATCGGTGGAAACTCGGTAGTAGGCGATGTAGGTGGTCATGGCTTAAGCCCTCTTGGCGTTATCGATTGCAACGTCCGCGGCCTGTGCGCAGATGTCGGCATAGGATGGGAAGGCGTCTTCTTTAACGCTGGCCAGGTAAGTGGCGTACAGGCAGCCAGGCAGGTCGTCGATTCGCTGGCCACGCTTTGAGGCGATGATGACGCGCTCGTAAAGATCACGTGAAGAGATGCCCTTGTAAAAGGTGCCGACGCGGATCTCTTTGCCGTTGCGAATGTGGAACCAGTCGCGGCGAAGGTTAACCTTGAGGATCTCGCAGCCGAGGACCCTTGCGGCGTCCAGGATGTCAGTCACGACCGGGTGGTTTGCGTTGCGTAGTTGCTTGGCCATCTTTTCTCTCCTTGTTATGACAGCGATATCGCTGCCGTTGAGTGAACAGTAGAGGAACAGATATCGGTTTGCAAGTGGTACAGACGGCCCAAGACAAAAAACCCAATGAAATCAACAACAAAAAATTGTTTGCAATCCCGTATATCTCAGCGATATCATCTCCGCATGACTACTGAAACCACCAAACCAAACTCCAACCTCAAGCCCTTCCTAGTTCGCTTGAGGCCTGACACCCGTATGCTGCTGGATGAAGCAGCAGGCGCCGAGCGCCGCAGCCGGGCGTCCATCATAGATGAGGCCCTGCGCAATCATTTGGCAGGCTATGAGCGCGTCGAGGATCGCCTGGACGCATTACTTGGGAAGCAGACGCCATGACAGATATCTGTGTGCGCCTCGCTGACCCTGCTCACGTAGGTGCGCACCCGCTTGTGCTGACCGAGGCCATGGAGATGATCCAGCGCCTGCGGTCGGAGAATGAGCGTGTCAACGCGTGGAACCGGCAGCTTGAGGCCGTTCTGCGTGACGCTGCATCTGCGGAGCGGGCTCAGTGACCGGCAGACGATCTCGTAACAAGGGAGCGGCTGGCGAGAGAGAGCTGGCGGGCATTCTGTCCGACCGGCTGGGCTACGTCGTCCAACGCAAGCTGGGCCAGGCTCGGGACGGTGGCGACGATATCCAGGTGGCCAAGTACCGAATCGAGGTCAAGCGCCGGGAGGCCCTGGCCATCGAAAAGTGGTGCGAGCAGATCGAGAAGTGTGCCGGCCCCGGTGAGATCCCGGTGCTGGCTTTTAGGCGTAACGGCCAGCCATGGCGCTGCGTGGTGCCGCTGGACTGGTGCATAGATCAGATAAGGGAGACTTTAGGCAGTGGCGAACGAGATGAACAAGAGGGCGACGCAAGCGACGATTCTGGCGACGGGCAAACGTTGGTGTAGTCACTGCCAATCGACCAGACCAGCGGACAATGGCGCCTGGCGTGTCAACGCAACTGGAACTCACAAGCGGTGGCAATGCGCCGAGTGCATCGAGCGAGCCAAACAGCGAAGAGCTGCCGCCCAATGAGCTGGCGTGCCCGGCTTGTGGCCTGGTGCACGCTGGTTCGCGCCTGGTGGCTCTCGAGTATGGTGGGCAGGTCAGTAATCATTCGGAAGCGTGGCGACGGCACTGTGAGGCTCGTTGGGTGCTCAAAAACAAGAGGACGAAGAATACCCGGCAAGCCTACCTGGCTGCCGTGATTGAAAAACGAGGAGAGCCTGCGGCCAGAGAGCTGCGGGAGGAGATGATGAAGATATGGAAACACAGGGAAAAGAAAAAGTGAGCGCTGCGCCCTTGCCGCGCCCGCATGCTGATGTCATCAAGGCCTGGGCTGACGGCGCCGTTATCGAATTCCGTAACCCGCAGGCATTTGAGCCTGGCGTATGGGTAATTTGTGACTTTCCAACCTGGCGGGCTGATTGCCTATACCGGGTGGCCGCGCAGGAGGTTTCAAGGTGATCCACTACCACGGCACCCCAGTAACGCCCAGCAAGTGGCTGCAAGAGATGGCCGGCAGGCACTTCTGCGTTAGCTTTGCAAACCCTAGAGATGTTGAGGCATGCCTGACCATTGGCCAGTCCGTGATGCTCGACAACGGCGCATTCTCTGCCTACACCCAGGGCAAACCGCTCGACGTCGATGGTTACTACGCTTGGGTTGACGAGCACCTGCGGCACCCGCACTGGGCCGTGGTTCCGGATGTAATCGATGGAACCGTTGATGAGCAGCGTGAGCTCATTGCCAACTGGCCGTTTCCTCGGGATCTGAGCGCACCTGTTTGGCACCTAGCTCTGCCAATCGATTGGCTGCTCGAGCTGGCCTCTGAGTGGCCGCGGATTTGTCTGGGTTCTTCGGGCGATTATTGGCAGGTTGGAAGCCAGGCGTGGTGCGATAGGATGGACGAAGCTTACGAGGCCCTTACAGCCAGATTTAGGCACCTTCCATGGGTTCATGGCATGCGGATGCTCGGCCAAGCAGATGGCCGCTGGCCGCTGGCTTCAGCTGACAGCACCAATGTGGCCAGAAACTTCAAGCGCAACCAAGAGCACCCAGACCTGATGGCAGCTAGGATTGATGCTATTCAACCATCCAAAAAGTGGCGCCCGACCCCGCAGTTGGAGCTTGTATGAATGCCGCGTCTAACGTGATCGAATTCAAGCTGCCGGCCAAGCGGCCAAAGGTGATCGAAAAGCCGATGCCACCGGATCAGCGACGCATGGCCGTGGCACCGCTCAGAGCAGTCAAGGACAAGCGGATCACTGACAGCCAGCTGCGAACCCTTCTGGTGCTGTGCTCCTACACCAACCGAGCTGGGATCACCTGGGTCAGGCAGGAGCGGATCGGCCAGGACTTGGGCGTCTCAAAGCAGTCGATCAGTAAGCAGATGAAGCGCCTGGTCGAGCTCGGGTACGTGGAGATTGTCAGCAGAGGATTCAGAGGTGAGAAGGCCAACACGCTGCGGGTGATCTTCGACGAGTCGATATCCGCAGACGATGCCATCTCGCTGACCAGCAGCATCGAAGACACCAGACCACCAGAACGCATCAGAAAGGACCAGAAGGCGATGGAAGACGACAACCTACCCAACCTTACACCGGAGCAGATCGAGGCCAACAAGAGGCGTTTGAGCGCCTTGCTGGCCACAATGGCAACCCAGAAGACCGGCATCAACCACCAGGAGCGAACCATGCCAAACGAGACCGAAACCGTCAAAGCGATCAAGAAACGGATCGCAGAGAAGAGACCAAAAGCACGTCCAAAGCCTGTGGATAACTCTGTGGATAACCTATCAAAACCTGTGGATAACTTATCACTCCATAGTCAACCTCATAGTCAACTCAATAGGGTTGACCAGAACGAGGAAAACCTAGGTATAGATAAGGTATATAAGGTTATAGATAAGGTTAACTTAAAGACAACCTTAGGTTACGTTCAAGTCAACCTGACCGACACCGATGCCCGCTGGTTGGAGCACCTGGTCGACGTCGGGGTGACCGAGTCGCAGCTGACCCACGCCCTGCAGACGACCAAGCGCAAAACGGTCGCTGAGGTGGCCAGAGACCTGCTGGCGGCCAAGGGGCTGGCCTGACGTGTCGTGTGTCACAGGGGCAAACGAGCGTATGGGTCTGAGACGGCACCTGCCGCGGCCAGGCGCCGTGGCACCGCGGGGGTGTCGGCTGGCGACAGGCACCCTTCCCCCTCCCCCGGTCCGGCCTATCGCGTGGGTATCCCCCACAATTTTTCCTCCCCTTTTTGGGGGAAAGTGGCTTTTGAGATTCGGTTGCACACACACCCGATGCCATGAGTACCCCACCAACACGTCTGAGAGGCTCTGTAAGCCGATTGGATACCTTGGTAGGTACCCTTGCCTACCTTTAACTCAACCAGCGGCTTGTAGGCCGTTTTAGGAGGTTTGACCATGGAAGTATCCGAAGCACTGAAGACTGCCCTGCGTGAGTGGGTGTTGCAGAAGATCCGTACCGGGTTTACAGTGGAGCAGATATCGCTTGCTCTGGCTGCTCAGAAGGTGGAGCTGATGCAGGCGGATCAGTACCTAACCGCAATTCGTGATAACAAGGAGAGACCGTAATGGCTTATGAGATGAAACCAGGGCAGGGTTCTGCCTGGCCCAACGAGAACAAGACCGAGGACTGGCATGCGCCGTACCGTGGCAAGGTGATGCTGCCCAATGGCGACACGCATTACCTCGATATCTACGAGAAAGAGTCCAACGGCAAGAAGTGGATATCGGTCAAGGTGGGCAAGATCGCCACTGCTGGCCAGCCGCAGACCTACTCTGCCGCGCACAAGACCTTTGACAACGCCGTAACGACGCATGACAAGGCCAAGGCAAACGCGTTTGTGCTGGACGACAAAGACGAAGACGTACCTTTCTAACCCGAGGAGATATCACATGAAGAAAATCATTACTGCAATCGCTTTGATGGCCGTGGCTGGTTCCGTTTACGCTGCCTGCTACACGCACACGATCATGTCTGGTGGCCGCATGGTCATGTGTACCACCTGCTGTGACTCCTGGGGCAACTGCACGACCACTTGCTTCTGATGGCCAAGACGCAATCTAGGGTCAGTCAGCAGATCCCCAGCCTGAAAAACTGGGGTGGGGTGCGCTCTGTGCAGCGTCGCCTGGAGCGCAGCCCGACAATCGTGGAAAACCGGGAGGCCATTGCCTACGCTTTGCTGGAAATGGCCAATACCAAGATCACCGACGTGCTCACCTGGGACGAATCCGGTGATGTCAAGGTCAAGGCTGCCCACCAGATCCCCGAACACGCCCTGCACGCCATCAAAAACATCAAGGTGCGCAAGGACAAGGACGGGGCATCTACCCTGGAGATTGAGCTTTACGACAAGATCGGGGTGCTTCGCCTGCTGGCCAAGGCATCTGGCCTGCTGGACGCCCCAGAGGACGACGCAGACAAGCCGTCTGTGATCGGTATTAACGTGCAGGCACCAGAAATTGTGGACATAAAAGAGGAGAAATCGGATGAGACCGAATGAGTACAAGGTGTTGGAAATGGCTGTGGCAGATGGGGTGGAGCTGGGCTGGAATCGAGCCCACAAACACAATGACGAACCGGAGCCAGAGCAGATCCAGGCGTCTATCCTGGACGCTGTGACGGCTCAGATCTGTGAGTGGTTTATCTTCGAGGGGGAGAGCGATGACGGCACAATCTGATCTGTACTACGAGGGCTTTCAGGAGTGGATGCGGGCCAGGACAAAGACCCATCCAGACATGAAATACTGGACAGATGACGAAGAAGCGGTGGCCGAGTTCGCTTGGTGCGAGGCCTGGGATAACGCAGAGAAATGGGCTGACGAAGAGATCAAGTCTCTGAAGGCCAGGATCAAAAAACTAGAGGAGGAGTGCGCATGGCTCAATTCTGTTGGCATTGCGGGACAGTCTACAAACCAGCAATTGACGTCTTACTTATACCGGCCTGGGCCCTGTTCTGCGCATGGCTCATCTGGAGGCTCGAGCGATGACTGACAAAGATATCTTTGACCTAGCCGACAACTACGCGGACTGGGATGACTTTGGCCGGTGGGTATTCAGAGACAGCGACAAGCTGCTGCAGTTCGCCGAGGAATTGCTAAGTCTTGAGACTAAGCCAGAAACCTCAACAGTAAGCGATAAGCAAGAGCCTGTGGCGATTGGTGAAGAATGGAAGCCATGCGTAAAGTTGCCAATTATTGTTCATGTCCGTGAGCAGCGCAAAGGCGAAACCCATGTAAGTACACGGGAAGGCATCACGCCAGTCA
>JACCDW010575581.1_pt1 | contig 14687 bp, 17 predicted proteins | sample 7449781 | NCBI WGS metagenome assembly JACCDW01 (sample SAMN15323449, study PRJNA562643) | freshwater metagenome | isolation source: river surface water | place: USA:Blue River Watershed | collected 2017-08-18
AAATTTGATTTTCATCAAAATCAGTTAAGAAAAGTCCGTTGAGAGTTTTCAATCGACTAAGAGCTACATATACTTGATGATCACAAAAACATGCACTTAATGAAATACAAGCTTGATCTAATGACAGCGATTGCGATTTATGTATAGTTATAGCATATGCTAAAACTAATGGTAGTTGCATAGCATGACACTTTTTATTTGTTTGAGTATCTTCTATCTCCCATTTATGTTTATCAATCAATTGCTCTACACCATTATCAAATAACACAATAGGAATATTATTCCTAAAATCTTTAATAGTACCTAAACTTCCATTGATTAGTCCTTTTTGAATATCAAGATTTTTAACTAACATAACTCTTGTATTTATCTTCAATTTTAATATGTCTAGATTCTTAGATTTGAATTGACGTTCCATTTCAGATTTAAGATACTTACACTCTGCTTTTGTAAAACTAGGAATAAACGTTTTTGCAGTATTTGGAATCTTATTTAACTCAGTTTCATTAATATTATTAGCCAATTTATTTAACGGTACAAGTTTAATCGCTGTCTCTGGTACTTTTAAATTCATTCGTGATTTTAATAAAGCTATATCGCTGTCAGTGTGATTAGAAGTTCGTAAATTACTAAGTAATTGTGCGTATTGAATGTCATTTTGTTGTCGATAATTTTTAGTAAGTTCAACCGTATTTTTTTCTGTAAAATTTGATAAAAATTCATTGGATTCTATCAATAAACGCATGTCGTCTTTATTTTTGAATACAGGCAAAAGTTGGAAAAAATCTCCTGTTAAAACCAATTGAATTCCTCCGAATAATTTAGACGAACGTCTAACAATTTTTAGTATTTCATTGATTTTTTCAAACAATTCAGCCGAAAACATACTAATTTCGTCAATAACAAGAATGTCTGTATTTTTAATACGAGACACCGTTTCTTTATTTCTCATTACTTTTCTAATATTATAATCAAGGTCTCCATCTCCTGTTCCAAACCCAATGTATGAATGTATTGTCATTCCGGAAATGTTGTATGCAGCTATTCCAGTTGTTGCTGTAAGATATATTGTTTTTTGTGTATGATCTTTAATGTATTTAATTAATACACTCTTTCCAACACCTGCGCTCCCAAGAATCAACACATTTTCGCCTTTAGAAAATAATGTATAGGCTTTTTGTTGCGACTCAGATAATTTGATGTCATTATTCTCGGTTATATTTAAGCCTGTTATGTCTTTCAATAACTGTTCGTATTCAATCGGTATTGTTTTTGTTTGAATTTGCGACTGTTTAAACATATTAATTAATAATAATTGTAAAGTTTTAAATTAAATTAATATGATTTTTACACATTCCTGTTATGTATAACTGATATTAGATTTGTCGTATTTTATTTTCTAATTCATATTCTTCTTCTATTTTTGGTGCCCAAGAACATCTTTTTCTGTGAATATATTTAAATATCAAATTTTATTTTCAAGACATAAATATAAGTAAAGATATAATGTTGTATTATTACTCATTATTGATATTAGGAAGTCTTTTGGAATTTACTGGTGATTCTACCTTGAAATTTTTTGCTAGAACAAATCAATTGGTATATGGTTTAGTAGGATTGTCTAGTTATGTTCTTATGACTGGGGTTTTAGTTATTTTATTAAAAATGTCAAATGTCATGTATACTAATGTTTTATGGGAAGGATTGGGTTTGATAATAGAAACTGGATTAGCTTTTTTCTTATTACAAGAACGAATGTCTAATGTATATCAGTATTTTGGCTTAGGAATGGTTATTACAGGAATGAGTTTATTAAATATAGGAAAAATTCCCAAATAAAAAATTTTTTTCTAATATAATTATATAAAAATGCCGTCTACTAAGAAATCTTCTCCTAAGAAAAGCTCTTCCCAAAAGAAAAGTTCTCCTAAGAAAAACTCTTCCCAAAAGAAAAGCTCTCCTTCAAAGAAGGAACAAATGATGAAGAAATTAGCTGCCAATAAGAAGCGAATTGCAGCAGCAGCTGCTGGTTTAGCTGCGTTAGGTGCTGGATATTACGGTTTAACTAAGACTGAAAAGGGTAAGGCTTTGAGTGCTTCTGCTAAGGCTAAGATGTCTGCTGGTAAAGCTAAAGCTGGTGAAAAAATGTCGGGAGCAAAATCTGGTATTATGGGATTATTTGGAAAGTGGTTTGGTAAGAAGCAAGCTATTCCTGAGGCTCCTCCTCAACCTAATTTTGCGAAAAATCACTTAAGAAAAACAGGAATCAATGTTTACGCTTAAAATTTATATCAAATAAATATAAATATTATATTAAAATTTAAATTTTGTTATTAATATAATATATATGGTAAGTAGATTCTGGAAAAATAAGTTATTTAAATTTTTCAAAGTTAATAAACTTAAATTTCCAGTCTATACTATCGTGGCAAAAGTAGATTGTGTTATAGAAATAGAAAATGAATTGTTAGAATACACAATTCCTATTGAAATAACAAAAAAAATAAAGGATGAATCCTTAGAATTATTATATTGTCAAATCTATAACGAATTAACTACTTCATTTTATAAAAATAAGGAAAATAGTAATAGTAAAGGAAAAAATAAAAATAAGTTGGTTGATAACGACAAATCTAGATGCCTTGACAAAACATTAGTGTTTAAAGAATTACCTCAAGATAATATAGGTCATAAAATTTTAGAAAAACTTGGTTGGGTTAAAGGTGACGGTTTAGGTGTAGAAAATAATGGAATCACAACACCTATATCGATAACTGTTAAAAATAATAAACGCGGTTTAGGATAAAAATTTTATTGTTAAATAAAAGTAAAAGTATGGTAAAGAAAAAAGACACTGTAGTTAAAGCTAAAACTAAAGTTAAAAAAGATTCTTCAGTTAAAAACAAAAAAAAAACTAAAAAAGTTTCTTTGCCTAAACGTAAGGTTGCTTCAGAAAGTTCATCTGATTCCGATCAAGATATTATTAGTGCAAGCGACAGTGATTAAATTAAAAAAATTTAAATTTACTAATGGGTTATTCAATTATTTTTAACAAATGAACAAACAAACCACCGACTTAGAAAACTTTATTTTGGCTTTCCCTTACAAACAATGTTTACGTTGGGATAATTTAAATTTTTCCAATAAAATTTCTATTGAATTTTTTATTGAAAATATCAATTTATTTGAAAAATACCTTGGGAATAAATGGGATGGGTTGAAACTTATAAAGAATAGGAAATTGGAACCTGCTTTATGGAATTACAAAATAACTGGAAATCCAAATTTTGAAATGAAATATTTGAATCAAATTGAAGATAAATATATCGATTATAGTGCTCTATCTTCCAATATAAATATCAATGTATTTGATGTTATCAATTTTCCAGATTTACCTTGGCATTTGAATTGCTTTGCAAGCAACCCAAACTTTATATCACTATTTTTTAATGGCGAGATTGAAACTATTATACCTAAATTGAAAAATTTATTAGCTGATCATACAGACTTAGCAGACACTCTTCTTGAATTTGCATACAGCTCAATTGAAGACGAAATTGATAGAATTTTTAATGACTACAACGATATTCTTTTCAAAAATTATACTTTAATGGGAGGTATTTATATTGATAATACTAATATAGATTGGTTGATATTTGAAAATGAACATAATTTAAAAGAAACAAAACGACGAAATAAAATCATTCGAAAATTCAAAAATAATATAAATTATAATTTACTTCGTTCTGTTGTATATATATCTCGTTTTGATAATATTTTATTGATTTCTTGGTGCTTGAAATTTCTTGGAAAAGACTTTATAAAATATCTTAAAAAAATAAAAAATAATTGTGGCCGTCTATTCCATATATCGCAAATCATTACAGGATACTTTCATCAGGACTCTGTTGATTCTTGTTTTCAAAATACCAATAAAATTAATTTAATTGCAGAACTTAAAGAGTCATTTGATTTACCACCTAATATCAACAAAAAAAATATTTTCAAACACGGTGGAATACATTTTATAGAATCGTGGAATGAAATATGTAAATTAAACAATTTGTCTATTAACTAGAAGATGGTGTTGAAATATTAGATTGAATTCTATAAGAAGCAATTGCTTCTGCTAATGATTTTTGTAAATCCGGGCTATTGGACACTGTTTTAGAACCAAAAAACAAAAAGAATATCATGACAATTGCAAGAGGAATAAAAAACCACATTCCAATACCTTGGAATAAACCAGCAATAGATTTAATCACATCATTACCTTCTGCTTCTGCAGATTGGTCTATTTGTTTTTCGCTTAGCGCTTTTGCGTCTGCTGCTAATTTTGCGGTATTTTCGTCACTTGCTAAACATTCGAAAAATTGATCATTAAGTTGTTTAATACTTGTATTAGTTACATTTGAATTAACAATGTTAATTACGTTGGTTTCTGTAAGACTACTTATACATCGTTTTATACTTTCTAATACCATTGAATTATCAATAAATGTTTGACTATTTGTAATAGACTCAGTAACGCTTTTACTATCAGCAGGTGCTCCTAAAAATCCCCCTGTAGACTTTGCATGTTGTGCTATAACTGCAGCTACTTTATTCTGCGCTTCAGTATTAACAGAAGCATCAAATGCATTTCGCAAAGCACACATATTTTTAATAATATTTTTTTGGTCGACATTTAAATTTGTTACTACTGAATCTAAAATATTCAATTGATTAGTTGCAGTGTTTGTTATTAAACATTGTTGATCAATTCTTTGTTTAATACTTTGGTCTATATTCTGAATCTGTTCTGTAATATCAACTACTTTTGTCTCAGCACTAGTTGTGCAATCACCAATTATACCAAAAGCACAAAATGATTCTGTTGACTTAACGATTATGGTAATAACTATTGCAACTATTGCAACTATTATTATTTGTAATACTATATTTCTATATTGTTTATTGAATAAAACTTTCTGAATGTTTTTGAATAAATCTTTTAACATTTATTATAAGTAAAATAAAATAATTTTTATTTTAGAACAGAAAAGCTATAATCTATCATTTCTGTTTTCGAATTTATGTTTTCATCAAAAATATTGTATCCAATAAAGAATATTACTTCAAAGATTGTAAGTAATTCTTCATTTTGCACTTTATTAAGTAAATAAGCACGGTAATCAAATGAAAGTTTAGCATTTAACTTTGGAATAAATGAATTGGATATTACATTAATACTTGATGTCATACCCTTTTGAAATGGATAAAAAATTATGGTATTTTGATATCGTTTATCATTTCTTTGTTCTTCTGATGTTGTTTTCAATGACTGTAACCCATTTATTGTTATAGACTTTAGTCTATTTTCATTTATTTCATTTAATTTATTTAAAAATGTTTTTTTATCGATATTTGTTTGAGAGTCTAAACTTAATGAAACTAGATAATCAACTAAAAATTCCATAGTTATATAAATGTACCATTCATTTTTTATTTGGTCACGTGACACACCTATTAGGTCTTCGTGTTGGAGGTCAATGTTTATAGTGTATTCGTTAAATTGGAATTTCGTTAAGTCAGCGGAATATTTTATGTTAAATGGGACTTTAGTTTTCTTAGGAATAAAATATATAGGGTTAAATAAATTATTGGGATTTTCTAAAATGTAGTCTATATTAACCTTTTTGTCAAGTAAAGTGCTATTTAATGGACAAATGATGTAATCTGAGAAATTAGTTGGCTGGCAAGTATTCAGTCCATAAGGACATTCGTATTTATCTGAAACATAATCTTCACAGTATTTGTTTCCAGAATACGACAATTTATGTCCTTCGTCATATAAATAAGCTAATATTCCTATACAAATTAATATTAATATCCAAATAAACATACTATAAGTCTTATTATATGAATATTAAAATAAATATTTAGTTTAAATATACAATTGTATTTTTAAACTAAATATGGGTAGGAAACTTCCGATAGAATTAATATTGATTATATATGACTTTTGTGATAAACCAACACGTATAAATATCAACAAAGCTTATAAATGGAACTATAAATATGTCAATCCATTCAAAGAATTTAGTTTTATCAATAAAAACGCTTATATTACTAACTATATTTATTATCCTACTTTCCTAATGACTGTCTATGTATATCATGAGGTCAGAGTTACATTTGATCATCAATCACTTTCATATTATTTATAATTTGTAAGAAAATGATGAATAATTTAATACAAATAATTAGTAGTAAAATAAACATTTGTTTAAAGATAATAATGTATTTTTAAAATAATATGATTGATATTTCTGAATTTGAATTATTGCCAGCCAGTATTATAGAATTAATTATCTGTATTACTGATAAGGGGGACTACGAGTTACATACTATAAAAACTAACGGTTATATATCAAAAGAAAAGTTGGAAAATGTAGTAAAAACTATTTTTAGACTTATTTCAGCTCCATTTACTACAATAAGTACTGTTAAATTTTATCATACATTTGATTGTAATACAACTGTTTTAGTTAATATTAATTATAAAGTTGATTTGGATAATATGTCTTATTTAGATTTGTGTAATTTAGTGTGGGGAAGTTTACCATATACTACTCAGTTTTCTTGACTTTATTTTAATAATACAAAACCACCAAGAACAAGACCCCCAAGAACTAAATAAATCAATGTATTATTAGATTTATTTTCTAATACTTGAAGTGATTGTTGTTGTGGTGGAATTTGTTGGTTATTATTAGTAGTTGTATTATTACTTGTATTTGACACAGCAGTTTCAAGTTCAGCTATACAACTATTCAATTGATTTAGATCTGAATTAGTAATTGTGGAATCTTGTACCAATTGAATATTTTTACAACAATTTAAAGAAACGTTTATTGGAGGATAAGGAATTGAAGGTTGTAACTCTGGTTTTCGCGGTTCTGTTGGTGGTGGATTATTAGATTCCCAAGTTTCTAATTCTTTTTGTGATTGATCATCTGTTCTTTTACAAACACCTTTACGATATATCCCACAATTATTTTGCTCACAATTGCTAAATTCCCAACCAAATCCAACTTCATTAGCACACCATTGGTCTGTTTTTTCCCTTTTAGTACAAAATAAATTTCCGTCAATACAATTATTCCATGTTCTTCTTTCATATCGAAGTCTATCAAGTTCAGCTTGGCGTTTTTTATCCCATTCTGGCAATAGTTTCTGTGTATAATCTTTTTCATAAGCATCGTATGTGTCTTGTTTTGTTTTATTCTCTTTACTTATAATGTCATTTCGTTCTTGAATAGCTTTAATATTTAATGTAAGGGTTTTTATTGTTGCTATTGCATCTTTACATTCATCATTTGACATTTTTCTAAAATTTTTTTATTATGTTTAATTAATATAATGTTAGAAAAAAGTAATATTTTAGTAATTTTACTCATAATTTCAGTATCACTTAACATTTATTTATATTTTGTTGACAATTTCAGTTTACTCCCAATTATTAATACGGCGTCTTCGAGTGCAAATGAACTATACTTGCTGTTTATTAGATTAAATAGAAAGAATCTTGACGATAAAAAAGATTTTCCAATATATCTAAATATTTTACAAAAAAATAAAATATTAAAAGAATCAATGTATTCTTATTCAACATTTATGTACTTGATTACTTTAAATGAAAGCGGTAAATTGACTCGTGAGGTAATTGAAAAAGAATTATCTTCTTAAATTTTCTGAGTTTGGTGGACATACAATACTTTTTTCTACTAATTCACTTGGAATTAATAGAATTCTAGAAATACGCTTGTAGTAAGAAACTTTCTTACCAGCCCACCCTGGGCTACAACCAGAATCATTGTTGATAATCAAATTACAACCTGTAATCCCATATTTAAATGGTTCAAGCATACATTGATGACACGACATTTTTCTACCACTTCTGGATTTATCCATCCAGAACCATAATGAAGTTAACCATGCTAGTACTCTTGCGTTTGGCGTTGTTGTTTTAATGTCTTGTGGTAATTGGTTATTCCCATTTGGATTTGGCCCAGGAAACCCAAAGTAAAATGGCTTGCCATTGAATGTTTCGCGGTCAGTTGTAATAATTAAGTTTGGGAACCTTACTAAACGATAATCATTAAATAAAGCAATAGAACATTCTGAATAGTTGTAATTATAGCTTAATTGAACTGCACCTCGGCCTCCATATTGTGCATATGGACCCATAGCTGAATAGCGTCTATCTGACAAATCGTATTTATAGTCTTTTGTTGAATTTACTTTTCCAACAATTTCATTAATTGGATCGTCACCCCATAATGTTCCATCGTCACTCACAGACACTAATTTAGGTAGAAACACCGCGCCATTCCCAGAACCTAAGCCTAATCCAAATTGCGGTTGGTTTAACTGTGCTAAGGACCTGACGATTCCTCCGATTGTAGAATCAGGAACGCGTAATACTCGCTTTTCAGTTGGAGTTAATTTAAGTGGCGCGCTTTTAAGTTCAGCTTGAACTGGTGATGATTCACCAAAATATGGTTCGCCAGATGCTCCCTCTAAAATTGCCAGCGCGCCTCCGGCATTCCCTTCAGAAATGTCTCCCATGGGAGACTGTTTAGGCCACCCATATGGATATGGAACTTCAAGGTCCCATCCAGTTTCTTGATTGAAATTAGCTAGAAACGATGCAATTTCCAGTAAATTGGTTAAGTCATCGTTTGAATCTGTGCCGAAATTGTGGTAATCGGGATTTTGATGTTGATTAAGCCATTCAACTGCTTCAATAAAGTCTTTAAGGCGCCAAAATGGTTCATTATCATGTGTAAATACTGCGCTCACTTTTGAATATGGAAAACAAATTTCCCACAGTTCTTGTGAAAGATACTTATATAATTTATTAATATTAGGACGTGTGTGAATCCTAGGCATAATAAATAATATATTTTTAGTTTTAAATTAATTTTTATTCCAAAAAGCTTGTACTCGTCCTGATGGATCAGAAAATGTAGACCAATTGGGTTTCCAAATTTCAACTAAATGACTGCAATTTGGAAATAACCTCGTAAACACTTGTTTATAATAAACTTGTTCTGAAGACACTTTTCCTTTTACTTCTTTTCCATCACTATAGTGTGGCGCTCGTAATTTACATATGTAGGCTTGTGAACGAATAACGTTTTTTAGTGCATATTCCTTAAGAATGTCAATCATATTATCTTCTTTGTTATAACACGACACTCCATCGCTAAATTGCTCTTTTTTTCTGTAAAGTATTGTTTTTGGTATAATTTTGCTATAGTTAAATGCATCCCTAAGTAGTTGCTTTTCCATTCTTCCGTTTGTTTTATTGAATTCTTTCAAATTTGGATTTAAATGTAAAATGTATTTAACAAATGCTTTGTCTGTAAATGGAAGGCGAATTTCAATACCATTTTCCATTGCTGTTTTATTGGCACGTAAAGCATCATATTGATATACGTTAGACACGAGTTTAACCGTTTCATTTTGAAAGGCTTGGGAAGATGGAGCATTATATCCATATAAATAACAAAATAATTCATCAGACAATTCTCCAGAAAACAAGACTTTTAATTGTGGATTGTCCTTTTTGATTTTTGAAATTAATAGATACATTGCTGTGCTTGCGCGAATAGTAGTTGTATCGTAAGTCTCAGTTATATTAATGATGTTTTCTACATTGTCTATGATTTCTTGTTTTGTCATAAAATATTCTTTGTGGTCTGAACCTATATATCTGGCTACTTGTCTTGCTGCAATGATATCAGGTGCTGACTCATTAATACCAATACTAAAAGTTTTTATTTTACGATAATTATGCTGATTGTAAGTTTTTGCTGTTAGCAATACTAACCCAGCTACTAAACTACTATCTAATCCTCCAGATAATAAAACACCAAACTCTACATTATTTTCTAATAAATCATCAACTCGTTTTATTACACTTTGATTGAGAAGTAAGTTAATGTTATTTTCAGCATCTTTTTTTGTATCATTGATAACCATTTCAGGATTGTATATATCCTTTTTATAAAATGTAAGATTGCTCCAATCTGACAAAGTCAATAATAAATCAAGAGTTTCATACGGTTTGAAATGCTGAATATTTAAATTCAAAATATTTTGTCGCGTAATGCTTTTTAAATCAGATGAAATCATAATTGTGTTATCGGAATATCCAATATACATTGAGTTTATCCCAATTTGGTCACGTGACGCAAATAGTCTATGAGATTCTTTATCATATATAACAAATGAATATTGTCCGTCGATGTATTCATTGAAACTATTCAATTTTCCTTGAAACTTTAAATGATGATATAAATGAAGTAAAATTTCACAATCAGACATTTTACATTTCACTTTTAACATTGATTCTAATTGTTTGTAATTGTAGATTTCGCCATTAACAAGCAGTATTGCTTTGTCATCTTGAATAGGGAGCTTTGAACTGATGCCATTAATTAATAAGCGCGTTTGGATAAAATGAAATTGAGCGCTGTTATCTTTAAATGTAATAACCCCCGAATCATCTGGTCCACGTTTATATAAACTGGAAATTGATTGTAAATTGAAGTCGAAATTTTTCTGTTTTGTAATAAGACAAAAAATACCACACATACTATTAATATTCGTTTAAACTTTAAATAAAAAATTTAAAAATAATAACTGAATTCTATACTAAAAGCATATATCTATTTTACACAAGACATGTTAAACGCGACCTTATTATTTGATATCATTGTATGTGTAAAAAACGATTTCCAAGCTATTTTAGCCGTACATTATAATATCTACAATTTACGAATTATCGACACTAACCTTATTTATCAACATTTAATTAAAACAAATAAGGGATTTTACAAATATATCAATGTTCTGTTTTTAAATTCAAAAATCAACGTTCATGATGTAATTATTCATAATTTAATGTTATTGCTTTTAGAACTTTTTATTAAAACTAGAGACTTGAAAACTTATATTGATCATGAAGAAAAACAAGGTGACTTTATTAATAAATGGGAAGGCATTGATATGATATTAACTGAAGTTGGCGGAAAAATAATAATTACTGAAAAAAAAATGATTGAATACTTTTTAAAATATGATTATGGTATATCCTACTTACTATTCAGTTTAAATACATTTATTGATAAAATGTCTAAATTGGAAAATTTAAACCAAGATTTATTTAAGATGAAAGTATCATAAAAAAAATTTAAACTGAAGTGAGCGTCACTTCAATTAATCAATGAATTGTAAAATTAGTTTTAATATTTATAAATATGTAAATGTAATTGATACTTTGATTCAAACAAGTAAAAATTCTGATTGCAACTATAAACATGCCGCCGCTGTAATAAAAAATGACAAAATCCTAGCGATTGGAATAAACTATTTCAAAGGTATTTCTATTCATGCAGAAGTTGATGCTATCAAAAACTATCTTAAAAAATACAATAAAAAGCGTTTAGATGGATTGGACCTTATTGTAATTCGTAATTCAGGAATGAACTTATCATATTCTAAACCATGTAAGTATTGCTGTTTGTTTCTCAAAGAAAAAGGTATTAGGAATATTTTTTATTCAGACTATTCTGGTAATATTACAATCGAGAATGTAGAAACTATTAATAACAGCCATATCTGCTGTTATAAACGTAATACCGAGTAAAATTTTATTTTATTATTAATTATTAATAATAAAATGGACAAAAGTAAAAGTAAAAGTAAAAGTAAAAGTAAAAAAAGTTATTCATTAAATAAACTTGATAAACTTATTCTAAAGCTTGATGAATTAGAAAATCGCTTTTATAATTTACCAAAGTCATTTAATTCAAGTATTAAAAAATTCGTAGAAAATAACAAATACATCTTATTGGCTTTATCAGCCTTAATAGTGGCAACATTAGGATATAATGCTTATTCATATACTAAACGTGTTGTGGCTCCATCTGGAGAAAAAATCAATAAAGTATTAGATAATCTTAATAATATTATATATTCTGACGATTCTAAATTAAATGATAACCAAAAATTAATTAAGTATATATATTTATATTCAGTGACAGTTCCAAGTGACGAGGAACTTGGGAATAAAGTAAATGAATTATATCAAAATAAAAAAGGATTGTTAGTAAATGATGTATTATCCAGTGTTAGACCAGCTTTATATCAAGAATTGGATGTATTGACTGATAAATTAGTGAATGATACCTACCCAAATGCTGTGAAACCTTTGCTGGATTCAGAACTTGAACGTATATTAAAAAAAAGTAGTGATGAACTTAAATATAAAATATTACCAGACTCAATTAATGAAATTAAATCCGCTGTTTATTCACGAACTTTACAACCAATTTCAAATATAACAACTGGTATAACTAGCGCACCTTCTGTAATAGGCGGTTTTGTTGGAGGCCTGGCATCTGGATTGGGTGGATTGTTTGCGAGTTCCTTGAAAGATCAATATAAATCTAAAAATCAAGAAATATTGGAATTATGCTATAATAAACATAATAACACGAATAAAACCTTTAAGGAATTTTTAGAATCAGTTGATTTGGAAAAAGAACTTATTCGCCCAAAATTAGATGAATGTTATTCTAAAGTTTCTGACTTACAAGGAAAATACACAAATATTGAAAAAGCTGACGAATGTAAAGCTATCTTCAGTAAATCACTACTTGATTATTTAGTTTATATTTATGATGACTCTGATGCATTAGAACAGTTTGATAACTGTTATTCAGATAATTATGTTTAATTTAAGAAAGTTTTTATAGTATATAGTATATTTATATTTATTATGTCAGATATAACTAGTTACTATATAAATATATTATTATTTAATTGTGGAAAACAAGTTCGGCAATATCACTTGAAATCTCCTGATATTAAAATTATGGGCAATAGCGTTATATACAAAGATGGGTTTTATTGTTGTCCAGACAAATGTAGGAGAAGTGACGAATAAATTTAATTAATAATTGCAATCATTGCAATTAATGCCCCAATAGAATACAACAAGTCATTTACTTTAGAATTTCGTTTCAATCTAAATGACTCATAGTCTTGATTATTTGATATAACTTTATTATAAACAGAAATTGCATTTGATACTGCTGTTTCAATTGTTGTAAAATTATAATATGCTAATCCATTTTGTGTGCCAACATTGTAAATATTAGTGTAGTTAGTACTTTGGGGTTTGAATGATGAAATTTTCGTAGTATTTATAAATGCTGTATCTTCTGACATGTATTCATTTTTTTGAGATAAATCTTGTTCTTTGTGAAGAAGTGTATGATCTGGATACTTTATATCACTTTTAATTTGACGTAACGTTTCATCCTTTAATTCTTTTTTATTGCATTTTAATGGGCTCTTAGACATTGTTTTTGACTTTTTATCTAAAATAGTAATACAAGCACTAATTACTGTTTTGAATTTACCAAATGACATATAATCTGAAAGAACAACATAAATAATACCCCATTCATTTTTAGGAAATCCATGTTCTAAATTAATATCGAGTTTTTCCTCCCAAAAAAAGGTCATTGAAATATAATTGTTATATGTGGTCTCTTTCACATTTTCAATAGACATATTATCAAATAAATGATTTGCTTTTATTTGTTGTATATTTTTAGGAGGAATTGCTAAAAATAGTTTGTTAAACTGGATTTTTGTTGGAATAGCTTTATCCTTTGACAAAATGTAAATTGTCGATTTATCTGGTAAGACTTTTAACAATTTCGTTTCTTTCATTATTTCAACATTTTTCTGTTCAAGTAAATGTTTTTCCCATACATAAAACAAACCTTTGTCGTTTGCAGTTTTTGGTTGATATAATTTATAAAATCCGTTATCATTTATTAATGAAAAGAATTTATCCATTGTATAACGCGAAGCGTCTGCGCCATCTGTTAAACGACAAAGTCTATCAAGGTAATCCTTAGACGATTCAGACATATCTTTTGAGAAGTCTTTAACAGTTATCTTTGAATAATATGAATTGTTAATTGTAAATATAAAGTAACTTGTTATGAATTTTAGCTTTTCGTTAGTAGTGAATTTAGAAAAACCAGTAGATCCTATTTTTGCTATATCAAAATTATATTTAGTAAATAAATCATTAAAACTAGTGTTGATTTCTTTTAATATCGATTTAAAGTTGATGAATGCCGATGAATAAACTCTTGGACCATGTTCTGTAAAAAAACCTTGCTCAGTTGTTCTATCTACTCTATGACACCCCCCAAGTGTTTTATTTTTATCGATTAATAGTATTTTGCAATTTTTGTTTTTTGAAAATAAAGTCGCTAACGTCAACCCCGTTGGTCCTCCACCTATAATAAGTATATCAAATATTTTATTCATTAAGATTTAGATATAAAATAAAAAATTTAAAAAAACTATCTAGATTTTAATATATATATATACATCTAATTCTTAAGGCTAGCAACTGTTGATAATAGTTATACATTTTTATACAATTTTATTTATTTTTATTTAAAGCTTTAAAATTATATAATATTAGTATCTAGTATGTCCGATGGATCATGGGTCAACTCTTCTGAAGCTTGCAAATTTTATGGAGTCTCGGGTGGTACGCTTATCCGATGGAGCAACAGTAATAAAGTTAAATATAAAAGAAC
>JACCDW010672393.1_pt1 | contig 14687 bp, 12 predicted proteins | sample 7449781 | NCBI WGS metagenome assembly JACCDW01 (sample SAMN15323449, study PRJNA562643) | freshwater metagenome | isolation source: river surface water | place: USA:Blue River Watershed | collected 2017-08-18
GCGGCGAGGATGATTGCGATATTCATAGCGCGACCGTACCACAAATGAAAATGATTTTCATTTCCACCGGCCACCCAATAGGCTTCACCCATGATCGCTATCGCACGTTTTCGCACACCGACGGCAAACGCTGCCGAATTTAAGGCCTCACTTGCCGCAGCCCTGGCTGCATTCGCCGCTCGCGATGGCTTTATCTCCGGCGATTATGGGCAGAATCTCGACGAAGGCGATCTTTGGACGCTGGTAACTCACTGGAGCAACGTTGGCTCTTATCGGAGAGCGCTTAGCTCAACGGCAATCAAGATGGAAGTGGTGCCGCTTCTAGCAACTGCGATTGATGAACCCGGCGCATATTCAAAGGATTTATAGAGACGGATTGGTACGTTAAACTTTACCCACGTTCATATGGCAGTTCAATCGTCATAAGTGCGCCGACAGCCAGCCGGAGCTTCACCTATGACTCTCCGGTTCTAATACCGGATGGAGTCCCCAATGGCCGTAGATCGCCTAGAAAATATCGTCTCACTCTCAAAGCGTCGCGGCTTTGTCTTCCCATCTTCTGAAATCTACGGTGGCTTGCGCGCATCTTGGGATTACGGCCCACTCGGTGTTGAAGTTAAGAACAATGTAAAGCGCCAATGGTGGAAATCAATGGTGATGGGACGTGAAGATGTTGTTGGTCTCGACTCTTCAGTAATTCTCGCCCGCGAAGTATGGGAAGCATCAGGCCACGTTGCCACCTTTAGCGATCCGCTCACTGAGTGCACCGCCTGCCACAAGCGTTATCGCGCCGATCACCTAGAAGAGCAGTACGAAGCAAAACATAAGAAGAAGTTGGAATCTCTTTCAGAGATGAACTGCCCCGCATGTGGAAATAAGGGCCAATTTACGACGCCGAAGCAGTTCTCCGGACTGCTCAAGACTTTCCTCGGACCGGTCGAAGATGAATCAGGCCTTGCCTATCTTCGCCCTGAGACCGCACAGGGAATCTTCATTAACTTTGATCAGGTGATGACAACATCACGAAAGAGGCCACCTTTTGGTATCGGTCAAATCGGAAAATCTTTCCGTAACGAGATCACACCAGGAAACTTCATCTTCCGTACCCGCGAATTCGAGCAGATGGAGATGGAATTCTTCGTTGTTCCAGGAACCGATGAAGAGTGGCATAAGTATTGGATTGAGACTCGCCTTGCTTGGTATAAGGATCTTGGCATCAATCCAGATCGCCTGCGTTTATTCGAGCATCCAAAAGAGAAGCTCTCACATTATTCGAAGGGCACTACAGATATCGAGTACAAGTTTGAATTTAACGGTACCGAATGGGGAGAGCTCGAGGGTATTGCCAACCGCACAGATTTCGACCTTAAGGCGCATTCTGCTGCCTCTGGAAAAGATCTCTCTTACTTTGACCAAGAGAAGAATGAGCGTTGGACCCCTTATGTAATCGAGCCAGCAGCCGGTGTTGATCGCTGCGCACTCACCTTCATGATGGATGCCTATACCGAAGATGAAGCTCCTAACGCCAAGGGTGAGATGGAGAAGCGCGCTGTGATGAAGTTTGATCACCGTATCGCTCCGGTAAAGGCCGCTGTTCTTCCGCTCTCACGTAACGCAGATCTATCACCGAAGGCTCGCGATCTCGCAGCGCAGCTTCGCAAGAACTGGAATATCGATTTCGATGATTCTGGCGCTATCGGACGTCGTTACCGTCGCCAGGATGAGATTGGTACGCCATATTGCATCACTATCGACTTTGAGAGCCTCGAAGATAATGCGGTAACAATTCGCGACCGCGACACAATGGCGCAGGAGCGAATCGGTATCGACCAGGTCGAGTCCTGGCTGGCACCAAAGCTACTCGGTTGCTAAATCCACTCTCTCTCCCGCTTCGAGATGGCGTACATCAGGTAGATCCACCAGTTGTACTCGCTCCGATGGCGGGAATCACCAACGCACCGTTTCGTATGTTATGTCGCGAACAAGGCGCTGGCTTATTCGTCTCAGAGATGGTGACTGCTCGCGCTCTGCTCGAGCAAATTCCGGAGACGTTGCGAATGATCGAACCCGGACCAGGAGAGTGGCCACGATCAGTGCAGCTCTATAGCGTCGACCCGCATCACATGTCGGAGGCGGTAAAGATGATAGGTCGCGAAAATCTCGCCGACCATATCGATATGAACTTTGGCTGCCCGGTTCCTAAGGTAACTCGTAAAGGTGGGGGAGCTGCGCTGCCATTTAAGCGGAAACTCTTCTCGGCGATTGTGCAGGGCGCAGTTGAAGCTGCCAAGCCATTCGGAATCCCAGTAACGGTAAAGATGCGTATCGGAATCGATAGCGATCACCACACCTATCTTGAAGCCGCGCAATCTGCTGCCGAAGCAGGCGTTGCTTGGGTAGCGCTCCATGCTCGTACCGCGGAACAGATGTATGAAGGTAAGGCGGATTGGTCGGCAATTGCACGATTGGTCGAACACCTTAAGCCAACTGGAGTTCCCGTCCTGGGTAATGGAGATATCTGGAGCGGTGCCGATGCCGTTGAAATGGTGAAGCAGACCAACTGCGCTGGAGTAGTTGTGGGTCGTGGCTGTCTTGGTCGCCCTTGGTTATTTGCTGATCTCGTTGCTGCACTTCAAGGTAATTCAACCCCGCACCTTCCAACCCTCTTTGAAGTTCGAGAGGTGATGTTCCGTCACGGTGAATTAATAGTTGATTACTTTGAATCCGAAATCCGTGGATGTCGCGATCTTCGCAAACATATGGCTTGGTACCTCAAGGGATTCCGTGTCCCGAGTGAGCTTCGCCGCCAATTCGGCATGGTCTCTTCATTAAGCGAATTAAGGTCTCTCCTAGATCAACTTGAAGATCAACCTTATCCAGTTGAAGTTTCAGAGAAACCGCGCGGAAGAACTAGCCATGGACGAACCCCAACTCTGCCAGATGGTTGGTTGAAAGATCCCGATGAGATGATCCATCTGGAAGCTGAAGATATGTTCTCGGGTGGCTGATGTTTAAGTTAATTCGCCGAATCTTTACCCTGATTATGACTGTGATAATCGCAGTCCCCGGTTATGCGATATTTGTTACCTACAACGCCGCACGCCATCCAACAATTTCTAACGCCGATGTAATTGTGGTGCCAGGCGCTGCCCAACTCGATGGCCGACCAGGTGAAGTTCTTCTCGCTCGTTTGCAAGAGGCGAAGCGCCTCCACCTTAAAGGTCGAGCGCCGCTCATCATCACCGTTGGTTCAGGGGCACCGGGAGATAGAACTACCGAAGCGGCTGCTGGTGCATATTGGCTCCGCACCAATGGCGTAAAACGCAGTGCCGTGATTGCGCTTCCAACTGGTCGAGATACGAGAAGCCAGACTATCGCCTACGTTGCTGAGATGAAGAAGCGCAACTTAACCCAGGTGATCATCGCTACCGATCCCTATCACTGTAATCGCACCATAGCGATGGCCAGAGATTTAGATGCAGTGGCGACCTGCTCTCCCGTAGGTGAGGGTCCCAATTCATTAGCGAACTCTGGATTTCGTTATCTGGTCCGCGAAGCTGGGGCATATCTGGCTTACATCACGCTAGGCAAGCGTGGAATCACGATCAGTGATCATCTGCCGAGCACTGGCTTATAAGGTATGTCTGTGACTACTGAGTTAGCGGGATATTCATCGAGCGATCAAGAGCGCTTCTTAGACGAACCGGCAAAGCGCGGTGGTCGTACCGAATTTATGCGCGATCGCGCGCGAGTAATTCACTCAGCTGCGCTTCGCCGGTTAGCTGCAAAGACTCAAGTAGCAGTTCCGTGGGAGAACGACTTTCAACGTACTCGCCTTTCTCACTCACTCGAATGTGCGCAGATTGGTCGTGAGCTCGGTGAATCGCTAGGTGCAGATCCAGATTTATTAGAGACAGCATGCCTCTCTCACGATCTTGGCCATCCACCATTTGGCCACAATGGCGAAGAAGCTTTAGCTGCGGTTGCAGTTGATTGTGGCGGCTTTGAGGGAAATGCGCAGAGTTTTAGATTGCTCACTCGAATTGAGGCTAAGAGCATCGACGGCAAAGGCAAGAGCGTTGGTCTAAACCTCACTCGCGCATCGCTCGATGCAGCGACAAAGTATCCGTGGAGCAATCAAGTTAATCCACGGAAATTCGGCGTCTATGGCGACGATGTCGAAATTTTTAATTGGATGCGCCAAGGTGCGCCAGAAGGCCGTAAATGTATTGAAGCTCAGATTATGGATTGGTCCGATGACTGCGCTTATTCAGTACATGATCTTGAAGATGCAATCTTTGCCGGCCAATTAAGAGTTAATGATTTTGATCGAGATTTCGATCTCCTCTATTCGGTTATGGTCAATGACTATAAGAGCGAAGCTACTAAAGATGAGGCGGCAGCTGCGCTGAGTCGCCTTCAATCGCTCTCGTGCTGGCCTCGAAACTTCGATCGCACCCATGCCTCGCTTGCTCGCCTCAAAGATACGACCTCTCAGCTGATAGGCCGCTTTGTATTAGCGGCTGAGCGCGAAACTCGATCGAAGTTTGGCGCTGGATCGCTCTCGCGTTACAGCGCAAATCTCGAGATTCCACGTGAGGCGTTAATCGAAGTTGATTTTCTCAAAGCTGTCGCAGGCCACTACCTCATCAACGCTGCGGCATCACAAGAGCGATATGAGAAGCAGCAGATTGTGATTCGCGAATTGGTTGAGATGCTCTATGCGAAAGCTCCGCTAGAGCTCGACCCAATCTTTGAAGATGACTGGAAGGTAGCTGCCACCGATAGCGAGCGGCTGCGAGTGGTCATAGACCAGATTGCCAGCCTCACCGACCCAGGTGCTTATGCGCTCCATGCCCACCTATCGGGAAGTAGAGGCTAAGGTAGCAACATGAGCGGTCGCATTAGAGATGAGGATGTTCAATACATCCGCGAACGTGCTCCAATCGATGAAGTAGTTGGAGATTATGTTCAACTCAAGAACGCCGGCGGCGGTCAAAAGAAGGGGCTCTGTCCTTTCCACGACGAGAAGTCACCGTCATTCCATGTAACGCCCAGCAAGGGTTACTTCCATTGCTTTGGCTGCCAGACCGGTGGCGATGTGATCGCATTCTTGATGAAGATCGATCACCTCTCCTTTACCGAGACCATCGAGCGATTGGCAGATCGAATGGGATACACGCTTCGCTATGAAGAGTATTCCGGTGGTCAGAAAGCTCCGGTAGGTAATCGCTCGCGATTAGTCGCTGCACATGTTGAGGCGGCCAAATTCTTCCAACACTTACTCAATACCTCACCAGATGCTGCGATTGGCCGTGAGCTACTCACAAAGCGCGGCTTCGATCGGGCGGCCTGTGAAGCATTTGGTGTGGGTTATGCACCTAACTCCTGGGATGGGCTCACTAAACATTTACGCGGGTTGGGATTCACTATCGACGAGCTCGAGTTAGCTGGACTTTCAAAGATGGGCGAGCGAGGACCAATCGATAAATTCCGTAACCGCCTCATGTGGCCAATTAAAGACATCTCGGGTGATGTCGTTGGGTTTGGTGCGCGCAAACTTGCCAGTGATACCGAAGATCAAGGGCCTAAATACCTCAATACCTCTGAGACCCCGATCTACAAGAAGAGCCAAGTTCTCTATGGACTCGATATGGCTAAGAAAGAGATTGCTAAGAAGCGCCAAGTAGTTGTTGTTGAAGGCTATACCGATGTGATGGCCTGTCATCTCGCAGGAATTACTACTGCAGTCGCAACTTGCGGTACTGCATTTGGTCCTGACCATATTCGAATCATTCGCCGGCTCTTGATGGACGACGATGCCTTCCGAGGAGAAGTCATCTTTACCTTCGATGGTGATGCCGCTGGTCAGAAGGCAGCGATGCGGGCATTTAACGAAGATCAAAAATTCGTCACCCAGACCTTTGTTGCAGTAGAACCAGATGGTCTCGATCCATGTGATCTCCGACAGAACAAAGGCGATCTAGCACTGCGCGATCTCATCGCTCGGCGAATTCCGCTCTTTGAATTTGCTATCAAGACTGAACTCAATCTCCATAATCTCAATACCGCTGAAGGTCGAGTTAATGCGCTCAATGCAACAGCGCCGCTAGTAAGTCAGATTCGAGACAAGTCGCTTCGCCCTGAGTACTCGCGTTTATTGGCGGGATGGTTGGGTGTAGAGGTTGAGATTGTTACCCGCGCTGTCGCGCAAGGAGTAAGGCGATCTGCGCCGGCAGAAGCTAATCCGGATGAGCCAACAACCGAAAATGCGTGGCGCCCAGATCCACTCGAACCTACGCTGATGCTAGAACGTGAAGTTCTTAAGGCACGCGTTCAACTTCCAGCTTTAGTGACAACTTGGAGCAGCATTGAAGATGGCGCATTTACCCATCCTGCCTACGCCTCCCTTGCTTCAACGATCAACTCTTTGGGCGCTACTCGCTCGATAACATCGGAGGAGATTGCCGACCCGCAGACGAAGGCGCTCTTCACTGAGTTATCGGTCGAACCGATTCGTGCAGAGGGTGAAATTACCGAGAGATATGTCGCCTCTATCGTCGCCCGACTTCGTGAAGTAGGTGCAAGTCGCGCGATAGCCGATCTCAAATCTCGCCTCCAGCGCCTCAACCCGGTTGAGAATGGGGATGAGTACAACGCGGCATTTGCCCAGTTGGTAGCCCTCGAGAGCACCCGACGTACCCTCCACGAATTAGCGGTCGGCAGCCTTTAATTTTGTCGCTCTTGCGGGCGTGCGATAGAGTGCGCACCGCAAGAAAATAGTCCCTGATAGCTCAACGGCAGAGCAGTCGACTGTTAATCGACAGGTTCTTGGTTCGAATCCAAGTCAGGGAGCTTATGTTTAACCGCGAAGGCATCTCACGCCGCGCAACTCTACGCGGCGCAATGGTCGTTGCCTTCACAGCAGTTTCATCGTTGCTCACCAAGCAGGGTGCTGATGCAGCCCAAACCAGAATCGTGCGCCTCTCAAAGCTTCCCGTCGGGGGCACATATTCATTTACCACCGCAGCACAAGGCGTACCAGCGATCGCCTTCCGCACCAAAGCTGGCGTCTTCGCATATTCGATGATCTGCACCCACCAGGGATGTAACGTCACCTATAACAAGGCAAATAAGAAATTAATCTGCCCATGCCATGGTGCTCAATTTGATCCACTCAAGGGCGGCAAGCCGCTCAAAGGCCCAGCAGAAACTCCGCTGGCATCGGTTAAGGTCGCAGTAAAAGGCGGCTGGGTAGTCGAAGCTTAATAATTCTCCTAAATTTATAACAGGAAAATCTCAGAAAGCTCGGGCAAGATGTGGGCTATGAAGAACCTCAAACCAATCATCGCATTTGTTGCAGGCGCTGCAGTTGCCGGAACCATGGCCACCGCAGCAACATCTCCAACTCCTACAATCACCGCATGTGCTGATTCACGTACCAAGGCTCTCTATCTCGCCACCAATGGCGCATGTACCGGCACTCGTACTCCTATTGTTATTGGCAACGTATCTTCCATAGATGCTAAAACAATCGCCTCACTTGTGACGCCTTCAGTTGTATCAATCAAGGTGACTTCATCGGCAGGCGGCGGCAACGGCTCGGGTTCTATCTACAAATCTTCCTCTTCAATCAGCTACATCATCACCAACAATCACGTGGTTGAGGGCGCTGCCAGCAGCGGAACCATCACGGTCGAGCTCCTCAACGGCGATCAGCACAAGGCAACTATTGTTGGCCGCGATGCTAATTACGATTTAGCAGTCTTAAAGGTGAATATCGGCAATCTCCCTGAAATTGGAATCGGTGACTCTTCGAAGGTCAGCGTAGGAGATTCAGTATTGGCGATTGGCTCGCCACTTGGATTAGCCAATACTGTTACTAGTGGAATTATCTCTTCGCTCAATCGCCCGGTGACTACCGGTTCGACCGGTTCTGAGTCCTACGTCAATGCGATTCAGACCGATGCTGCAATTAACCCTGGTAATTCAGGTGGCGCACTCGTTGATAGCCAAGGTCGAATCATCGGCGTCAATTCAGCAATTGCAACGCTGAGCTCTGGTGGAACGAGCGGCAATATCGGACTTGGTTTCTCTATCCCCATCAATGAAGCGAAGCGAATTGTCGATGAGATCATTGCAACTGGTAAGTCGACCCGACCAGTACTTGGCGTCTTCTTCGACCCTACCTACACAGGTGTTGGCGCGAAGATCTCTCGACTCAGCGCTGGCGAGGGCGCCGAGAAAGCCGGCATTCCAGTTGGTTCAATCATCACCGCAATTAATGGCGTTAAGACTCCAGATACCGAGAGCGCAATTGTGCGAATTCGATCCATGGTTCCTGGCGCTTCTGTAACGGTGACAGTCACCTTGCCAACTGGAGGCGAGAAGAGCTTTAAGGTCACGCTCGGCTCAGCGCCAAGCTCAACTAGCTGATTACTGATTGAACTTGGCCGATGCACCTGCGCTCGGCAGTGAGGTGAAGAATCTCGGTGCTTTAAAGCCCTTGGCTGCATAAGCTTGGCGGATCGATTCCTTAACGTTCTCGATTTGATCAGCCGCAATTAACGCAATTGCGCTACCGCCAAATCCACCGCCGACCATGCGCGCACCTAGTGCGCCGACAGCGAGAGCGGCATCAACAGCAGTATCGAGTTCAGGGCAAGAGACGGTGTAATCGTCGCGGAGTGAGATATGCGATTCGTTGATGAGGCGACCGAGGTTCTGGAAATCCGAAGCCTTGAGTGCAGCTACGGCATCTTTTACTCGTTGAATCTCAGTCACCGCATGTCGAGCGCGGATGTACTCAACATCACTTACCTCTGACTTGTGAGCATTGAGGAGCTCCATGGTGAGATGGCGCATTGAGGGCATACCTAATTTCGCTGCAACCGCTTCGCACGAAGCTCGACGTTCAGCATATCCACCATCGACCAAGGCGTGATGGGCTTGAGTATCGATAATGAGAAGTTCCAGGCCAGCAGAGGCGACATCGAATGGAACTGATTCAGTTGTGAGATCACGGCAATCGAGAAGGAGGGCAGAACCCTCGCGCCCCATGAGAGAGACCGATTGATCCATAATTCCGCATGGCATGCCAACATAATCGTTCTCCGCCTTCTGGGTAGCGCGCGCTAAATCCTCAAGCGACTTACCGAGTTGAAAGAGAGTATTGAGTCCAACAGCGACCGAGCACTCAAGAGCGGCAGATGAAGATAGACCCGCACCTGATGGAACAGTGCCATCGACAAGGATATCTACGCCAGTTGAGATTCCCATCGTCCAGATAACTCCGAGGACATATTTCTCCCACTCGCCTGCGCTACCTGGCTTAACATCATTAATATCAATCGTGAAGATTCGGTTCTTACGCTGTTGTGATGCGATGCGTACCAAGCCATCGCTATTGCGAGCTATTGCCGCATAGGTGCGATCTGCGATGGCAAAGGGAAGAACAAAACCTTCGCTGTAATCGATATGTTCGCCAATTAAATTAACTCGACCTGGCGCCTCAGCACTTACTTCGGCGCGGTGGCCGTAGAGCTCATGGAATGCGTTCTCCAGACTTGCCATGGGTTAGAGCTTTACATCTTTAAGTTGTTGGGCAGATTGCTCTGGCTTCATATCCATAATAAAGGCGCCCATCGCAGATTCGGAACCTGCAAGGTACTTTAACTTTCCAGGTGCGCGACGCACTGAGGTAATCTGCCAATGCAGACGTAGAAGATCGCGACCTTCACGTACCGGAGCTTGATGCCAAGCAGCGATGTAAGCCATCTCAACACCAAAGACCCCATCGAGGCGTTGCATTACCTCGATAGCCAGTGATGGGAATGAGTCGCAGGCAGCTGGGGAGAGCTCAGTGAGATCAGCGACAGGTTGGAGCGGAGCGACATGAATCTCAAATGGATAACGTGATGCATAAGGCGTGTAAGCAACCCAGTGTTCGTTGCGAGCGATAATACGCACGCCATCACGGAGTTCTCGCGCCAAGACATCATCGAATAGAACGTGGCCAGTCTTCGCCTTATGGTCGCGGGCAACTGCCAGCATCTTGCTCACTCGAGGAGGAAGATATGAGTAGGCGTAGATCTGACCATGTGGGTGGGCGAGGGTCACGCCAATCTCTTCACCACGGTTTTCGAATGGCGCAATATGTTGAACGTAGGGAAGTTTCGAAAGCTCTTCCGTGCGATCACGCCAAGCCTCTAACAATGTGCGCACACGTTGTGGCGAGAGAGTCTTAAACGAACCCCCATGATCGCCGGTAAAGCAGATAACTTCGCACTTACCTGCCGCCACACCCTCATCGGTATCTGCGCCGACTAAATCTGGGAGAGCGAAATCTCCAACCGGTGGACGAAGTGATGGCGATCGGTTATCGAAGACTACGACTTCATAATCAGCCTCTGGAATCTCGGTAAGGAGATCGCTGGTGGTAGGGCAGAGCGGACATAACTCTTTTGGCGGTAGAAAAACGCGCCCCTGGCGATGAGCTGCCATTGCGACCCATTCGTTGAGCAGGGGATCGAGGCGGAGTTCGCCAATGCCTGGTTGTTCTTCCTTTTCGCGCTGATCTTTGACGGTACGAGATTGACCTGCAGTGTCGTAATAGCGAATGGTGCGACCGTCGTTCATAGTGCGGTCGGTTCGAACGACTCCGGCAGATAGCTCTTTAATCTCGTTAATATCGTTCATAGGAGAGGGATTCTATCTCGATTAAGCCCAATTGAGAGTGCGTTCGATCGCTTTCTTCCACTCGGCATAGCCAGCAGCGCGATTTTCTGCCGTCGATGTTGGGCTCCAACGACGAGATTGTTGCCATTGTTTCTTCAACTCATCGGTATTGGACCAGACACCCACTGCAAGTCCTGCTGCATATGCTGCGCCAAGTGCGGTGGTCTCGGTTATCAATGGGCGAGTGATATCGATTCCCATAATATCTGCCTGCATCTGCATACAGAGCGAGTTCGCTGTGATGCCACCATCTACTCGCATCTCGTGCATTGGAACTCCGGAATCGGCAACCATGGCATCCATAACATCTCGTGTTTGATAACAGATCGCCTCAAGAGCAGCACGAGCAAGATGAGCCTTTGTTGCTGCTCGCGTGAGTCCAACAATTACACCTCGAGCATCGCTTCGCCAGTAAGGCGCGAAGAGACCAGAGAATGCAGGGACAAAGTAGACGCCACCGGTATCGGTGACGGTTGAAGCAAGTGCTTCGGTCTCTGCTGCATGGTTGATGATTCCGAGTTGATCGCGAAGCCACTGAATCGCCGAACCGGTAACTGCAACCGAACCTTCAAGTGCGTATCGCGCAGGTTGGTCACCGAGTTTGTAGCAGACCGTTGTGAGAAGGCCGTTCTTGCTTCGAACAATCTCGGTGCCGGTATTGAGAAGTGCAAAGTTTCCAGTGCCATATGTGGTCTTAGATTCGCCACGGTCGAAACAGACTTGACCAACCATCGCTGCCTGTTGATCGCCGAGGATTCCGGCGATTGGTACTGCGGCTCCGAGCGGGCCATGGGGATTGGTGTGTGCATATATTTCAGAGGAGGATCTAATCTCAGGTAGAACCGAGCGTGGAACTTCGAGGGCATCGAGAAGCTCTTGATCCCAATCGAGAGTCTCAAGGTTCATTAATAAGGTACGACTAGCGTTGGTGACATCGGTCAGATGTGCGCCACCTTGCACTCCGCCTGAGAGATTCCAGAGCAGCCAACTATCGATGGTGCCGAATCGAGCGGTGCCAGCTGATATGGCCTCAGCTACCGCAGGTGAGTTCTTAACCAACCAATGCATCTTGCTGCCAGAGAAGTACGGCGCGATGGTCAGCCCGCTCTTATGGGTAATGCTCTTCCGTGAGTTTTCATTCAAGGTCTCAAGATAGGCGGCGGTTCGAACATCCTGCCAGACAATCGCGTTATGAAGCGGCTGGCCAGTTGAGATATCCCATGCAACTGTGGTCTCTCGTTGGTTGGTGATGCCAATTGCAGCAAGTTGAGATCCGAGGAGATTCGCCTGTTTCAACGCTCCTGCGATGACCTCTTGGGTTCGATCCCATATCTCTGCCGCATCATGTTCGACCCAGCCTGCTTGGGGGAGTATCTGTCGATGCTCCAGTTGATGTTGTCCGACAACCTTTCCACTCGCATCGAAGATCATGAAGCGGGTACTGCTGGTTCCTTGGTCCAAACTGCCTACGAATGCCATAAACTTAAGCCTACTCAATACCTACAGAAATCGGTATATCTCGATGTTTTCCTCCGAACTCAATACCACGCAACGCGATGCTGCCATAAAGGCCTTGGCAGAAGATGAGTTCGACATTCTTATTATCGGCGGCGGAGTCACTGGCGCTGGTGCAGTGCTCGATGCCGCTTCGCGTGGCTTAAAAGTTGCGCTCGTCGAAGCTCGCGACTTGGCATCTGGAACATCTAGCCGTTCTAGTAAATTAATTCACGGCGGACTTCGCTATCTCGAGCAGTACGACTTTAAATTGGTACGTGAAGCGCTGCATGAGCGCGAGCTGATGGTCTCCTCACTTAGCCCTCACTTGGTTAAGCCAGTTGGATTTCTCTATCCGCTCCACGAGAAGTTGAAAGACCGTACCTATGTTGGTGCTGGTCTCGCTCTCTATGACGTTCTGCGCGGCTTTCAACGCGCGCTGCCATGGCATAAACATATTTCAGGTAAGAAGATTGCTGAGATTGCACCATCTCTTCGCCAAGATATTGTGACCGGCGCAGTGAAGTATTACGACGCTCAAGTAGATGATGCGCGCCACACGATGACAATAATCCGTACCGCTCGTCGCCATGGAGCAACGATTGCAACTCGGGTTGAGGTCGATCAATTGATTCGCGATGGCAAGAAGGTTGTTGGCGCACATGTGATTGACACCGCAACCGGAGCAAAGATCGCAGTGAAGGCAAAGTCAGTTGTAATGTGCGCCGGCATTTGGAGCGATGAGATGCATGCCAAGTTTGGAGTTACACCAGGCTATGGCGTCACCATGTCTAAGGGTGTTCATATAGTCGTGCCGGGCGATGCCATCAAATCCGACACTGGAATAATTTTAAAGACAGAGGTCTCCGTCCTCTTCTTAATCCCGTGGGGAGATAAGTGGATTGTCGGTACCACCGATACGCCATACGATGGCGATCGCGCTCATCCACATGCCTCGAGTGAGGATGTTCAGTACATTCTCGATCAGGCCAACAAAGTTCTCGACCCACAGCTCAAGCGCGAGGACATTATCGGTGTATATGCGGGCTTGCGTCCGCTCGTGGCAAATACCAAGGGCTCGGCAACAACCAAGCTCTCCCGCGAACACACTACCGATCGAAGCGCACCAGGCTTTGTCAGTATTGCTGGCGGTAAGTACACGACATATCGCGTCATGGGTAAAGATGCGATTGATCTTGCGGTAACCGACCTTCGTCGCTTAGTGAAAGAGTCATGCACTGAGAAACTTCCACTTGTTGGTGCTGATGGTTACTTCGCACTTGTGCAACAGAGCGCACAGATTGCAAGCGAGTATTCAATAACAGATGAAACGGTTGTTCATCTCTTAAATCGATATGGCTCTCTCATCAGTGAAGTTCTCGAGTTAGTTTCAAGCGATAAGAAGTTGGCTCAACCTCTAGCCGCAGGTCTTCCTTATCTCAAGGCCGAGATTGTCTATGCAGCATCGCATGAAGGTGCAATGTCGGTAGATGATGTGATTTCACGTCGAACCCGCCTTGCATTTGAGGCGCCACTTGCTGGTCTTGATTTAGTTGATGATATTGCGGGATTGATTGCTCCAGTTTTAGGTTGGAGCGCTGCTCAGAAGCGGGCATCAATCGCTGAATATCGCGATCAAGTTGATGCTGAAGTTACAGCTGTAGCTGCGCTTATCAATTCTTAATCTGATACCTACAGCCATCAGTTGGTTTCGGCTTCACTGTTGGTTTTACCTCAGGCTTTGGCGTAGGCGTTGCTGCGCTTCCCTGGGTTAGCGAGAAAGTCACCGGATAGCTCACGGCAGCGTGGGTCTGTGAAGGATCGGTAAATACCAACTTTCCACCCCAGGTACCTGCTTGTTGCGTCTTCAGCGCTATCTTCCAATTTCCGCTAGTTGTGCGCACAATCGTTTGCTTGAATGCGAAGGCGGTGCTGGTGTCGGCGAGAAACTTCACATCACCAGTGACGACTGGTGAGCTATCTGGGCGGAGAACTTTGAGCGAGAAAGTTACATATTTATCGGTGGAGGAGGCGGTCAAAGTTTCGAGAACCATCGTTGAGGTCTCATTGACTGGCATCAAGTCAATCTCTTCCGGCACCCACGTTCCGGTTGCGAGTGCGAGAAACTCTTCAGGTGAGCCGCGGAAGACATTGAGATCGAGTCGATTGCTAGGAACTCCATACTTACGAGCGATTCCACATGATGTGTATTGCCAGATCACCCAATTAGATTTGCAAGATGCGCTAGTCCAAGAATGAACGTAACATCCAATATCTTTCAACCCAGGAGCTGCCGTAGGTATGGCGGGATCAACTGCATATTGTGCCAACCAGAGTGGGTACTTACCGAGCTCTTTATCGCGTGCCATCGAGCGCTCAAGAAAAGCGGGATATGAATAGACGATAGGAGTTCTTCCAGTCTTCTCTTTAAGTGCAGCCAAGAAAGTCTTGCTCCA
>JACCDW010480645.1_pt1 | contig 14686 bp, 10 predicted proteins | sample 7449781 | NCBI WGS metagenome assembly JACCDW01 (sample SAMN15323449, study PRJNA562643) | freshwater metagenome | isolation source: river surface water | place: USA:Blue River Watershed | collected 2017-08-18
CCTGGTAATGCCTGTCGGGTTTTCCTAGAATGACTCTGACAGTTTTTTATACACACCGAATCGGAGACGACATGCTCAAGTTTTTTTACAACGCCGCCCCCAACCCCATGAAAATCGCCCTCCTGCTGGAGGAGTTGGGCCTGTCTTACGAAGCCATCCCAGTCGACACCCGCAAAGGTGAGCAATTTGCGCCTGAGTTTTTGGCGGTCAACCCCAACGCCAAGGTGCCTGCCGTGGTGGATGGCGCCGTCACGCTGTTTGACAGCAATGCCATCCTGCTGTTTCTGGCTGACCGGGCGCAACAATTTGTCGCCACCGATCTGCGCAGCCCAGAGCGAGCACAGATGCTGTCATGGCTGATGTTCATGGCCAGCGGCATTGGCCCCTTTTCTGGCCAGTCAGTTCACTTCCGTCATGTGGCGCCAGAACCGAAGGAATACGCCCTCAACCGTTATGACTACGAAGCCCACCGCCACTGGGGTGTAGTGGAACGGCATCTGGTCCAGCACGAATTCATGGTGGGCGGGCACTACAGCATTGTGGACATGGCGTTTTGGGGTTGGGCCCGCATGGTGCCCTACGTGCTGGGCACCGGAGACGCGACCTGGACCCAATACCCGAACGTCAAGCGTCTGCTCGATCTCATCAACGCCAGGCCGGCCGCGCAACGCGCCGAGGCCCTCAAGAGCCAGCATGTTTTCAAGACCGAGCTGGATGCACAGGCCCGCAAGTTTTTGTATCCACAAAACGAGCGTCTGACCACTGCCGGTTGACGTGAGCATCGTCATCGCACTGGGGGTGTTGATTGGCGCCATCATGGGCATCATGGGCGCAGGCGGCGGTATTTTGGCGGTGCCGGTGCTGGTCGCCGGCTTGCAGTGGAGCATGCAACAAGCAGCGCCCGTCGCCCTGGTGGCCGTGGCAGCCGGCGCCATGGTGGGGTCTCTCGATGGCTTCAAGCATCGGCTGGTTCGCTACAAAGCGGCTATGCTCATGGCAGCCTGTGGCATACCCATGACACACCTGGGTCAGCAATGGGCCCACGCGCTGCCCCAGCATGTGCTGATGGCGGGCTTTGCGGTGCTGATGCTGATGGTGGCGCGGCGGTTTTACCAGCAGGCGAGGCAGGCCTCGCTCGCCTCGGACGACGTGCTCACGCTGGCCTTCATCAGCGATACAACCGGAAAATTCATCTGGACGCCTCTCACCGCGCTGGTGCTGGGCAGCATTGGCTTGTTCACCGGTTTGATGACGGGGTTGCTGGGGGTGGGCGGTGGCTTTCTGATCGTGCCGCTGATGCGACGCTTCACCAACCTGACGCTACCCGGCATTGTCGCCACGTCTTTATTTCTGATTTTTATGGTGAGCACCGGTGGTGTGGTCAACGCGGTGATGTCAGGGGTTGCGCTGCCCTGGTTTGAAACGTCGGCTTTCATGCTGGCCATGGTAAGTGGGATGCTCTCGGGCCGGCACCTGTCGCGACGCTTGAATGCCAAGCAGGTGCAGCTGGGATTTTCCTGGTTGCTACTGGCCCTGTCGCTCTACATGATGTTGAAAGCCTGGGGTCACTACAGCACCTGATTTCTCGGGCCATGCCTATCGCCACCCCCATCGCACAGTGAAGGAGCGCTGGCGTAGCACACGAGACAGGCATCCCCTCCTCGTCTCTCGATCCCTGTGATACGCTTTCGTGCACTCGCAAGGAGGTGCCTCGTGATACGCATCGTTGTATTGGCCTTGACGCTGGTGGCCGGGTGCCTGAGCATCCCGACCGCCGCCTGGTCTCAAGAATTTCCCAAGGGGCCGGTCAAGATCATCGTGCCCTTTCCACCCGGTGGTCCGACCGACACCGTGGGCCGACTGCTGGCACAAAAGCTGCAAGACATGTGGGGCCAGCCGGTTGTGCTGGACTACAAGCCTGGCGCAGGCACAACCATCGGGGCTGACTTTGTGGCCAAGTCCACGCCCGACGGCACGACCCTGGGCATGGTCAATTCGTCCTTTGCCGTCAACCCCAGCTTGCGCAAAAAATTGCCCTATGACACCCAACGCGATCTGGTGGGAGTGACGCAACTCTTCAACTTGCAGCTGGCCATGGTGGCACGGGCCGATGCGCCCTTCAACAACCTCAAAGAGTTGATCGACTACGCGCGCAAAAAACCCGGTGGTCTCAACTACGGCACACCCGGCCCCGGCAGCACCACCCACCTGGGAGGCGAACTGCTGCAGCGCGAAGCCGGCTTTGTGATGCAACACATCGGCATGAAAGGCAGCGCTCCAGCTCACACCGAACTCCTGGGAGGTCGACTCGACCTGGTGATCGACCCGTTCCTGTCGGTATTTCCGCATGTTCAAGCTGGCAAGATGAAAGTCATTGCCACCCTGGGGGACAAGCGTGTGGCCGGTCACGCCTACCCCACCATTGCCGAATCGGTACCGGGCTTCAGCGTTGGGGCATTGCTGGGTTTCATTGCGCCGGCTGGAACACCCAAAGCCGTGTTGCAGAAAATTCAGACCGATACTGCGCGCGCCCTCAATGCCCCCGATGTACAGCAACGCGCACAAGACTTCGGCATGCAAATCGTGGCCTCCAAGCCCGAGGAGTTCGACGCCTTCATCGCTGCCGAGATTCGCCGCTGGGCGCGCATCATCAAGGAAGCCAACATTGAGCAAGAATGACCGGAGTTCACCATGCCTTTGACTTGCACCCCGCTGCATCCCGTCTTCGGCGCTCAAGCCAGCGGCATCGACCTGACAAAGCCCTTGTCGGACCAGGATGTCAGCGCCATCAACGCCGCCATGAACCAGTACGCGGTGCTGGTGTTTCGCGGTCAGTCACTGAGCGCGAAACAGCAAATCGATTTCATGAACCACTTCGGTGAGATTGATATCGGACTCAAGCGTGTCTTCAAGCGCCCCGAGCGGTTGGGTGATGAGCGCCTCATCGACATTTCCAATGTGAACGCTCAGGGTGAGGTGGATCGGCGCGACTCACCCAAGAACCTGTCCAATTTCGCCAACCAACTGTGGCACAGCGACAGTTCCTTCATGAAGCCGCGCGCCGCCTACTCCCTGCTGCATTGCCTCATCACCCCGAGTTGGGGGGGCAACACCGAGTTTGCCGATTTACGCCGTGCCTACGACACCCTGGATGAGCGCACACGCCGGGATGCGGAAGGTTTGCAGGCCGAACACTATGCCCTGCACACGCGCTTGTTACTGGGCGACGAGGCCTACACCGACGAGCAGAAAAAGGCGCTGGCGCCGGTGATCTGGCCGTTGGTGGACACCCATGCGGGCTCAGGTCGCAAGCTGTTGTTTGTGGGCGCGCATGCCCGGCAAATCGTTGGGTGGCCCACTGCCGAGAGCCGCATGTTCCTACAAGACCTTCTGGAGCATGCCACCCGGCAAGACAATGTGTACGCGCACGCGTGGCAACCGGGTGACACCGTGATCTGGGACAACCGCAGCACCGTGCACCGCGGCCGCCGTTATGACATTGCCGAGCGCCGCGAGATGCGTCGCACCACGGTCAATGATGACGCGCACGCACACCTGGCGTAGCGCGGCATCAATCACTCAGGGTCAACACCGGCATCCTTGAGAATCTTGACCATCATGGGGCCTTCGGCACGCACGCGCTCCATCACCTGGGGTGGTGTGCTGTGCTCGGTGTTGACGCCCAGACGTTTATAGGTGTCGATCACGTCAGTGTTCTTGACCACCTTGGCCAACTCTGCATTGAGCCGAGCAATGATGTCCGAAGGCGTGCCCTTGGGGGCCAGTATCGCCCACCACACACCGGCGTTGAAACCGGGCAGTCCGGCCTCAATCATGGTGGGCAACTCGGGTAGCGCGGCAGATCGCTCGGGGGACGTCACGGCCAGAGCACGTACCTTGCCCGCCTTGATCTGAGGCATGGCGGGCACCATGTCAGAAAACACCACCTGCACTTGCCCAGCCACCAGATCGGTCACCGCCTGAATGGTACCTTTGTAGGGGACATGAACCATGTTGACGCCCACTGCGCTCATGTACATCTCACCGCTGATGTGCGACTGAATGCCCTTACCACCCGATCCGAAGTTGAGTTTGCCAGGCTGCGATTTGGCCAGCGCGGTCAATTCGGCGACCGTTCGCACCGGCACTGAAGGGTGCACCACCAGTACCTGCCCAGCCGATGCCACGGTGGAAATCGGCGCAAAGTCTGTCAACGGGTCAAAGCCCATGCGTTTGTACAAGTAGGGGTTGTTCAACAAGGTACTGCTGTTGGACAACACCAGAGAGTACCCATCGGGCGGGGCCTTGGCCACCAACTCGTGGCCGATGTTGCCACCCGCACCGGGCTTGTTGTCCACCGTCACCGGCTGACCCAGCCCCTCTCCCAGCTTTTGGGCGATCACGCGCGCCAACACATCGCTGGTGCCACCCGGAGGAAAGGGCGCTACCAGCTTGACTGGTCGCTGCGGATACGCGGCCTGGCTCCACGCCGTCAACGGCGCGCAAAGTACCAGACACCACCAGCCCAGGTACCAACGCCTTGGCATGGTCACATGGGTCATCGTTTTGTTGTTCAAAGCCATGGTGTACTCCTGTTTCATCACGATCAGACCGACTTCTTCAAACCGTCCAGAATGCGTTGCGGCGTGAGCGGCAACTCGCGATAGCGCACCCCGGTGGCATCGAAAATGGCGTTGGCCAAGGCAGCGCCGGTGGGACCTTGCGAGGCCTCCCCGGTGCCCAGAAATGGCGCACCCGGGCGGTTGATCAGCACCACCTCGACGGGAGGCGCCTCGCTGAATCCCAGAATCGGATAGCTGGCCCAGTCAGTGGAAAGCACCTGGGTCTCGTCAAAATGCACCTGCTCCTTGAGCGTCCAGCTGAGAGACTGAATCAGGCCGCCCTCGATCTGGTTGGTCACGCCGTCCGGGTTCACCAGATGCCCACTGTCCGCACTGGCCACCGCCCGCACCACACGCACATGACCGCTGGCGGGATTGACCTCCACCTCCAGTGCCACCGCGCAATAGCCGGCGATGTTTTTGTAGCGGGCAAATGCAATGCCGCGTCCATAGCCCGGGCGCCGTTGCCAGCGGTCCCATCCAAACGCCTTGGCTGCTTCGGTCAAGGCATCGCGAGCGCGTGGGTCTTTCAAGAAGCGCAGGCGGTAAGCCAATGGGTCCACCTTGCCCGCATGTGCAAGTTCATCCATGAAGGACTCAATGGCAAACACATTGGCATACGCGCCCAGCCCTCGATGCGACGACACACGCAAGGGCATTTGCGTGATGAAATGTGTCAGCACCTGATGGCCGGGAAAGTCGTACAGGGCAATGCCATTGCGGTCTGCTGCATAGTTGGGTCCACCGGCATTGCCAGGCACCGGCTGTTGGAACGGCGATTCGATGTAGAGAGCCGATTGCAAATTGCCCGGCATACCCTGCGGACGGGTGCCGTGGGGAGTCGAGCGAATCTGCACATCCCAGTCCAGCACATTGCCTTGGTTGTCCAACCCCGCCTGGACATCGATCAGCATGGCCGAGCCATACGGCTCCCAGCGATGTTCTTGCTCACGCGTGTACTGCAGCTGGACGGGTCGGCCGGGCAGAGCCACAGCCAACAAGGCGGCATCGGCAGCGGCATCGTCGGCCATGTTGTGGCCGTAACACCCCGAGCCTTGAACGTGCTGCAAGCGTACCTTGTCCAGTGGCATGCGCAACATGCCGGCAATGGCCTGTCGGGTCTCAAACACCGATTGGCTGTGGGTTTGAATCAGCAACTCACCGTCACGCAGCGTGGCAATGGCCGCCGATGTCCCCAGAGAGGCGTGCATCTGGTACGGCCTGAAATATGTTGCCTTGATCGTTTGGTTGACGGGCTCGCCACCTGTTCGGGGTTGCCGCTTGGTCTCGATCAAGCGGCTGGGTGCCTGTCGCAACCAGGCAGCCAGATTGGCTTGCTTGGGCAGAGCACGTGGCACCTCCCAGGTAGCGACCTGCGCCAAGGCTTGGGCTGCAGCTTGCGCCTGCTCGATGCGTTGGGCTACCACCCCCACAAAGCTGCCGTTGCGCACCACCTTGATCACACCGGGCAAACGCTCAACGCTGGATGTCGGCAAGGTCTTGAGTGTGGCGCCATAGGTGGGCGGGCGCACCACCTGGCCATACACCATGCCGGGCAAGCGCATTTCCTGCACGAAGATGGCTTTGCCCATGACCTTGTCGCGAATGTCCGGGCGCTGGACCGGACGGCCGATGTAACGGTGTTCGGACGCGGGCTTGAGGGGCACCTGGCCAGTGGCCTCTCGCTCCAGAGCCTGGCCCACCAGAATATCGCCGTAGCGCAATTGCGCACCACTGGGCGCCTTGATCACCCCTTGCGAGACCTGAAGACTCGACACCGGTTGACCCAGTTTCTCGGCAGCCAAGCCGAGCAAAATACTGCGCACTTCCGCGCTGGCATGGCGAACCGCCGTCGCGCAATTGGGCATGGAGAAGGAGCCAGCCGTCACGCCTTCGTTGGGCACCAGCGCCGTGTCACCGGAAATGACCTGCACCTGCTCAAAGTCCACGTCCAACTCATCGGCGCAAACCTGCTGCACAGCCGTGAGGATGCCCTGACCCAGCTCGACCTTGCCCACCAGCAAGGTGACCCGGTGGTCAGCTTCAATGCGCAACCAGGCGCGCAACACGCGCGTGGAGTTGAGGTCTCCCGGTAAGCGGGCGGGTTGTTGGGACAACGCGATTTCCAGGGGAATGCCGAACGACAGGCTCAGAAATCCGGCGGCTTGCAATAGCCGGCGACGCGACAGTGGTGCATTCATGTCAACCTCCCTTGGCCGCGCGCATCACGGCTTTGACGATCCGGTTGTGGATGCCGCAGCGGCACAGATTGCCATCGAGGGCCGAGCGCACCTGGGCTTCGCTGGGGGACGGGTTTCGATCGAGCAAGGCCTGGGCTTGCAGGATCATGCCCGAGGTGCAGTAGCCGCATTGGGCCGCCTGCTCATCGATGAAGGCTTGCTGGAGTCGACTGGGCTGCCCATCACGCGACAAACCGGCCAAGGTGGTGACCGACCGACCCGCTGCGCTGGAAGCAGGCGTGACACACGATCGCACCGGTTCACCATTGATCAACACCGTGCAGGTGCCACACTGGGCCTTGCCGCACCCGTATTTGGTGCCATTGACGGCAAAGTCTTGGGTCAACACCGCCAACAAGGTGGTGTTGGGATCGGTGGGCGTCTGCACGGGGCGCCCGTTCAAGTTGAAGTGAATACTCATGGTGGCTGATCATGATGAAGGGAAAGCCACAGCAAGGTCATGACATGAGGACAGGATCTTCACCTCGCTGCACGTGGTGAGCCCATGATCAGAGCCGCCTGGACGTCTGTCAAGGTGGATTTCACTCGTGCGCTGCCACCATGGTGATAGGTGCTTCGCTCCTTATTGGGCAGACGCTTCAAGAATCAGTGGTAGACCCCGGCCTCCCCGGGCGGGCGGGACTTGAAGCGCTGGTGCACCCAGTAGTACTGGCTGGGCATGGTATCAATCATCTGCTCGAGGCGATGGTTCATGGTGGCCGTGTCCGCCAGCGCGTCTCCCGTGGGGTAGTCGTCCCACGCGGGCAATACCTCCACGTCATAGCCCGCTGGGGTGAGGCGGGTCACCACCGGCACCACGGTGGCGCGCCCCAGCTGGGCAAACCGCGACAGCGAGGGCACGGTGGCTGCCGGCACGCCGTAAAACGGCACAAACACGGAGTCCTCGACACCAAAGTTCATGTCCGGCAGCAAGTAAAGCGCCTCACCATCGCGCAAGGCGCTGATGATGGCTTTCACGCCTGCTTCGCGTCGAAACAAACGCACGCGACCCCACCGGCTTCGCCCGCCCTCCACCCATCGGTCCACCTGCTCGTTCGACTGCTGGGTGTAGATGGTGGTGAAGGCTCGCTCCACCGACAAAGTCAGCATGGTCCAGCCCACGTCGAGTCCCACAAAGTGCGGCGCAAAGATCACCACGGGTTGTTGCGCGTTTTGTAGAACCGACAAGTCCCCGCACAACCGCACCCGGCGTCGCACCACCTCCGGCGTCCCGTGCCACAGCCAGCTGCGGTCCAGCCAGGTCTGTGCAAACACACGAAAGTGGTCCCGTACCGCCTGGGCACGCTGCGCCTGGGACCACTGCGGAAAACACAAGGCCAGGTTGGTGCTGGCGACCCGTCGTCGGCTCGGCACGCCAACATACAGCAGCCAGCCAAGCCCCGCACCCAGAGCACGCAGGACGGGCAAGGGCAGCCATCGCAAGAGCCGCATCAGCCACAAAACCAGCGAAGTCATGCGTGCGCTCCCTGGCATGCGCCCCTCGGTCGCTCGTTCCAAGGTTCACGCATGGCGCCTCTCCGTACCCGTCTGCGCTGGTGTGTGCATGGCGATCAACCCTCCTGCCGTGGGCGCTTGTGGCGCGCATAGCTCCACAAGTACTGCCCGGGGTTGGCGCGTACCAGCGACTCTACCGCCTGATTCATGGCGGTGGCTGCAGCCTCCAGTGACACCGAAGGGCCCACGGGCATGGGAGGGTCCATCGGTTTCATGTGCAGCGTGAACTGTCCGTTGGCTCCGCGCTCGCACCAGGTCATCAGCACGAGAGCCCCGGTTTGCTGCACCAGCCGGGGCAACAGCGTCATGGTGTAAGCGTCGCGCCCCATCCAGGGGGCCCACACGCCTTGTCCATCCGGCGGCACTTGATCAGGCAGCACGGCGGTGTAGCCGCCCGCGCGCAGGGTGCGCACCAGCAGGCGGATACCGGCCATCGAGGTGGGGGCTGTCTCCAGCCAGGCCCGTCCGCGCGAATGCGTCACCAGCGGCACCAGCCAGGGCTTGCGCGGAGGCCGGAACATGGCCACCAAGGGACCGTACTGGGGGCCAAACCGCTCGGCAATGGCCTGGGCCCCCATCTCCCAGCAACCCAGGTGCGGTGAGGTGATGATGACCCCGCGCCCGGCCCGCATGCCAGCCTCGAAATGTTCCACCCCGTCCCACGCCATTCGCTCGAGCACGCCCTGGTGGTGGGGTCGCATCCACAGCCAGGGCAACTCGGCCACCATGCGGCCAGCCGAGGCGATGGCCTCACGCTCCACCGACAGCGGTAAGCCCGCCGCCATCAGGTTCTCCCGCATCTGGCGTCGGTAGCGGGGCGAGAGCAGCCACACGACCCAGCCCAGCGCAGCGCCCACCGCCTGCATGAGGCGCAGCGGCCATCGAGCCAGAACGCGAAAAATGAATGAGACGAGCATCGGTACACACAACCAACGAACCCGGTTCGGGTGGCCCCAGTGGGATGTCCCCCAGGGCTGCACCGGGCTCCAAGAGCCCACTGAGTTCGATACAATATCCATTGTCGCCGAGTTAATGAAGCAACTTGCAGGGCGACACCACGGGTCAACCCGTGCGGGCTGGTCTGATGTCAGTCCTCACTGCTAAAGCGTTCGCCGAAGCTCCACTCAGGGATAGGCAACGCGCCCATCCACCTCTGACTGGAGTTTTTTTTATGTCTAACGACTACCTCTTCACCTCCGAATCGGTTTCGGAAGGTCACCCCGACAAGGTCGCCGACCAGGTTTCCGACGCCATTCTGGACGCCATCTTCGCGCAAGACCCGCGCAGCCGTGTGGCCGCCGAAACCCTGTGCAACACCGGTTTGGTAGTGCTGGCGGGTGAAATCACCACCAACGCGCACGTGGATTACATCCAGGTGGCGCGCGACACCATCAAGCGCATTGGCTACGACAACACCGAGTACGGCATTGACTACAAGGGCTGTGCGGTCATGGTCTGCTACGACAAGCAGTCCAACGACATTGCCCAGGGGGTGGACCACGCCTCGGACGACCACCTCAACACCGGCGCTGGCGACCAGGGCCTGATGTTTGGTTACGCCTGCAACGAAACGCCCGAGTTGATGCCCGCACCGATTTACTACGCACACCGCCTGGTGGAGCGTCAGGCGCAACTGCGCAAGGACGGGCGCCTGCCTTTCCTGCGTCCTGATGCCAAAAGCCAGGTCACGTTGCGGTATGTGAACGGCAAGCCGCACAGCATCGACACCGTGGTGCTGTCCTCCCAGCATGCCCCCGAGATGAGCCTGGGCGACAAGATGAAGCCCGAGTTCTACGAAGCCGTGCGCGAAGAAATCATCAAGCCCGTGCTGCCCAAGGAATGGCTGACCGCCGACACCCAATACCTGATCAACCCGACCGGCCGCTTCGTGATTGGCGGTCCGCAGGGTGACTGTGGCCTCACAGGCCGCAAAATCATTGTGGACACCTACGGCGGTGCCTGCCCGCACGGCGGTGGCGCCTTCTCGGGCAAGGACCCGACCAAGGTGGACCGCTCCGCGGCATACGCAGCGCGATACGTGGCCAAGAACATTGTGGCGGCCGGTCTTGCCGAAAAGTGCCAGATCCAGGTGGCCTACGCCATCGGCGTGGCACGCCCCATGAACATCACCGTCAACACCCTGGGCACCGGTAAAGTCTCCGACGAGAAAATTGCCGCCCTGGTGGCCGAGCACTTCGACCTGCGTCCGAAGGGCATCATCCAGATGCTGGACCTGCTACGCCCCATCTACCAAAAGACCGCGGCCTATGGCCACTTCGGCCGCGAGGAGCCCGAGTTCAGTTGGGAGAAAACGGACAAGGCTGCAGCGCTCAAAGCCGCCGCCGGACTGTAATAAACGAGGCCCGCGCAAGCGGGCCTTGCTTTTGGTGCCTTCACAGCACGATGTAGTTCAACACCGAACTGTCCAGCGGCACCTGCGTCAGGTTTCGCAGGATGACGGAATGAACCGTGCCACCTGACGCGCTGCCGTTGCTATCGATGGTGAGGGTGGTGTCCGTACCGCTCACCGTTTGTGACACAAACTGCATCAGGTTGCTGCTGTTGACACTGCCTGCCGCCAGCACCGCCGTGAGATCAATCTTGTCCTGACCCAACTGAAAGTCGGTGATGGTGGTGCTGGAGGGCCCCATGTTGGCGGCCAGCGCCGAGTAGCCCCCCAGGTACACAACGTCCTGTCCACTGCCCGTCGAAATGGTGTTGGTGCCTTCGCCCGCATTGAACCTGTCGTTGCCGGCCGTGCCCTGGAAGGTGTCAGCGCCGGTATCGCCTGCCCAAACGCCCACGGGCCCGGTTGACACACTGTGGATCTGGCCGGTCGCGTTCTGGCCTTGCACCTTGAAGAGGTACACGTCCGGGGCCAGGCTGAACGCCGTTGGCGTGAGGCTAAACGACTGGTTCGCCAACACTGACTGTGACCCCACCGATTGCTCTGTGCCATGGGTAAGGCTGGTAGCCAGCACCGTCACCGTTGCGTCCTGATCCACCGTGCCAGAGAACACCAGATCCGGATCCGAGGTGCTTTGATAGGTGCTCCCGTCTGACAGCACACGCGTGGGGTGGCCCCCTTCGTTATCAACCGTGATTCCGCTCAACGTCAGCAGCGGGGCCGGGGCCGTTGCTCCCACGCTGACCACGTGCGTCACCACAGACCCCTGGGCCTGGAAGGTGGTGGCGGCACCGGTGTTATCGACATACTGGAAGGTGAAGGCGTGGGAGCCCTGCACCAGAGTGCTGTCGGTTTGTACCGTCAGCGTACATGGGCCGGCGCTGATGTCGCTGCTGGTGAGCAGGCGACGGCTAACAGGCACGCCATCGTCCAGCACCACCAGAGAGTCGCCCACCTGGGCCAGGGTGCCATCAAAGGTCAGCGTGAACTGGGGCTGGCTGGCGCCGGCTGACAGGACTTGCGCCTGGGCCGCGATCAACTGGCCGCGTGGGTTGGCCAAGACCACCGGGCTGTCGATGGCCGTCAAGACAGGCGTGGCCGTGTTGGCAGCGTTACCCACCGCGTCCTGAATTGCATCGCCGCTGCCCAAACTCAAGGCGGTGCTCGAGGCTGTCACCCCCACCGACGAGTCCGTGTCACCCACCGTGTAGGCAAACAGCATGTCCTTGCCGCTGGTGCTCACATAGGTGGCTGATTGGGGCCAACCATTGATGTTCAAGGTGTAAGTGGGCATCCCGGTCACCACCGGGGCTTCATCCCAGGTCAAGCTCACCATCACCTGGTCACCGGCCACCAGTGGCGCAGTCTTGATCGCGCCTGCGCCGTCTAGGCCCCAGACCCGCACGGCCCGCACCGAGGGCCCCGTCTGGTCCTGGAACGAATAGGTATAAAACCCCTCGTTGGTGGCGACGTTGCCGGCGTTGTCCGTGACTTTGGCCGACAAGGTGTGCGCGACAGCCCCGGCGCTGGTGTTGGCAAACGGCGTGTTGGCAGAGACCGCCAGGCTGGCAAAGCCCGCGGTGATGTCGGCAGCGGTCAGGTACTTGGTACCAATGAGGGTGCCGGCGCTGGTCGTGCCATCGTACAAGGTGATGATGGACCCTTCGTCGACCCCCACGGGCAGGGTGATGTCAAAGGTTGGCAGCGCGTTGACCTGGGCTGCCCCTTCAGTCGCCCAGCTGGTGGGCAGTTTGAGCACTGTGGAGCCGAAGGTGAATCGGCCGCCGAGCAATTTGGACTTCACCGACGTGGCACCCAGGTCAATCGTCACCTTGTTCACCAGCGTGGTGGAACCCGCGACCGTTTCAAAGCTCACCATGTAGCCCTCACCACCGCTGCTGGCGATGGTGGTGGCAATGAAGGTCGTGGGCGCACCAAACATTTCCGCCAGCGTGGGCACTGCACCACTGGCCGGGGTGAATTTGCTGCGCCACAGCGTCAGCACATTGGCGGCATCGGTGGCGTTGAGTCTCCCTGAGCCTGCGGTGACGCTGGTGGGAAAAATCGTGGATTTGTTGATGCCGCCCGATGCCGAAAAGTCAAACACCAGTCGGTTGTCCACCAGGGTGTCGACCGTGCTTTCCGCCGTGGGGGAACTGCGGGTCAATCCCTGGTACTGGTACAGCCAGCCATTGCTGATATCGCTGCCGCTGTTGAGATGCCCGCCCACCGCAATTTGGGTGGTGGAGGTGCTGCCCCCCAGGTTGACGGTGGCGCCACCTGGCACCGCCGGCGGTGTATTCCCCCAAGCCAGCGCTGTGTCATAGGTCACGGCAGTGGCGCCGGGATTGCCCGAGGTCGCGGTGCTGGGTAGCCAATAGTAAAAGGTATTGGTGAGCGACAAGCGCGAGTCGTCCACCTGCTTGCCAGGCTTGGCCTGCAGATACACCCACATCATGCGAGCCATGCCATCGCCGCTGGACTTGTATTCGGGGTTGGCAGTGGGGTTGACTGAAAAACTCGCGTTGCTTGACCCGTCGATCACAAAATCAAACAAGCCAGCTTGTCCCAGCGTGCTGGACGTGAAGGCATTGGCCGCCGCCGTTCTGACGTTGGCCACCAGGGAGTAACTCGTGCTGTCATTGAACGAGAAGGTCAGAAACGAGCCATCGTCCTGCCGGTACCGGATGGTGATAGCAGACGTGTTGTTGTACCCAAAATGAACCCCACGGGCCAAGGACAACTGAAACAGCGATGAGTTCAACACCTTCACCGTCCCGCCCGTGCTGGCGGGCATGCTGGGGTCCAGTACCATCATGTTGGTCACGGGCGAGGAAGCGGCCGTATCCACTTTGAGTGTGTTGACCGCAGGCGCTGGCAGGGATGACAGGGCGCCCGTGTTGCCCGCCAAATCCCGAAGCGTGGCGCCATTGAGGCTCCAGGGCGAGGCCGCGGCCGTCACCCCGCCTGCGGTGTCCCGGTTGGTGGGCGCAATGGTGTAGGCCAGCGTGAGCGTGTGGGTGCCACTGCCCTCTAGGTAGGTGGCAGGAACAGTGCCGCCCACATCCAGCACCAGGTTGTAGGTGGGCCGGCCCGCCGATGTGTCCACCACCACCGCCTCGCTCATGGTCAACACCACCCGGACTTGATCGCCAACACCCAGGATGGCTTTGGGCACCCCTTCGGCGGTCGTGCCCTGGATGGCCACCGCATTCACCACCGGTGCCGACGTGTCCACCATGAATGTTTGCAGGGACGTGGCGCTGGCATTGCCGGCGACGTCGGTGTTTTGCAAGGTGAAAGTGCGCGCGCCCGTTGTGGCACCCGCTGTGGTGTTGAACATCAAGCCGCGCTCGATGTCGCGAACTTGCGCGGCCGTGAAGGCTCCGCCGCCATAGCGGGTCAGGGTCAACACCCGGTCGGTGCTGTAGTGCCAGTCGACACCGGTCACCCCATTGACCGTCAGGTTGGTCCCACTGCTGCTCGAGACTGGGTTCAGCGCTTGTGCCAAGGCGCCCAGCTTGAGTTGATCCCGGCTGTCCACCACCCCACCCACCACCACCGTGATCTGCGCAATGTCATTGTCGCTGGCGTCGGCCTGCGGGGTGACAGCCTTGTCCATGCCCAGGTCGACCGCGCCGTAGTAGCTCGCCGCCGAGCGCTGCAACCCGTTGCCAAGCGCATCCAGATCGGGGGCATTGGGTGCACGGAAATCAACCACCACGGTTTGCGTGGACGACTGGCTGGTGTTACCCGCCCGGTCAGCATGGAGTAGGGAAAAAGTCCGCGCCCCCTGTTGAGCCGGCAGGTAGGTGCGGAATGTCAGGCTGCTTTCCAGGGCTTGGATATCGGTCGGAGCCCAGGCGCCACCGCCGGGTCGGGTGAAGGTCAGCACCCCAGAC
>JACCDW011056887.1_pt1 | contig 14685 bp, 18 predicted proteins | sample 7449781 | NCBI WGS metagenome assembly JACCDW01 (sample SAMN15323449, study PRJNA562643) | freshwater metagenome | isolation source: river surface water | place: USA:Blue River Watershed | collected 2017-08-18
GCATGAAGTGATTTATGGCTATGCAGCTGGCTTAGATATGACCCGTCGTGATTTGCAGTTGGTGGCTCGTGACAAAGGCCGTCCATGGGACTTGGGAAAAGATGTCGAGCATTCATCTGTGTGTACCGAAATCGTCCCAATGGAAGGTCAAATCATCGATCACGGGCCGATTGCATTAGAGGTGAATGGTGAAACCAAACAGTCTTCTGATGTGAACAAGCTGATTTGGGATGTACGTGAAATCATTGCTGATTTGTCATTGTTCTACCATTTGCAACCAGGCGACTTGATTTACACAGGTACCCCTGAAGGTGTTGCTGCTGTGGTGCCTGGTGACAAGATCACAGGCCGTGTGGCAGGCGTGGCTGAGGTGGCATTGAGTATTGGCGCAGCGGAATAAGATGATGAAGCTGTACACTTTTTTTCGCAGTCAGACTTCGCATCGACTGCGTATCGCTCTGAATCTCAAAGGCGTATCGACCGAGCATGTGTCGGTAGACCTGCGAACTGAAGAGCATTTAAAAGATGCTTTTAGAGCCATCAATCCCCAAGGCTTTGTGCCAGCGCTCGACATAGGTGAAGAGGTGCTTATTCAATCGCCAGCCATTATCGAATGGCTCGAGGAGAAATACCCAACACCGTCATTACTTCCTAGCCAAGCTGAAGATCGTGCGCATGTGAGAGCCTTAGCCGCAGTTGTCGGTTGCGATGTCCATCCGATTAACAATCGACGAATCTTGGAGTATTTGCGCAAGAACTTTGCAGCGAATGAGGCTGCAATTAACACATGGTGCGGTACGTGGATTGCTGATGCGTTCAATGCCTATGAATCTATCTTAAAGGCAGATAGAAACCGAAGCATCTTTAGTTTTGGCGATACACCAACATTAGCTGATGTGTACTTGATACCCCAAGTCGAAAGCTCGCGACGCTTTAAGGTTGATCTGTCGCAATGGCCGTTAATTTGCGAAATTGAAGCAGCATGCATGCAACTTGATGCGTTTAAAAATGCAGCACCTATGCAGCAACCAGACGCAAAATAAGGGAAGTCACTAGCCTGCAAAGTATTGCAGGCTAGTAAATTGACTGTACCCAACATAAACGTCGGTGTATCTGAGCAAGAGGTGCCATTTGCTTTCGCTATTTCCAAATTCTAGAAACGACCGAGTTGCGCAGGCAAAAGCAAAGTACTTCGAGGAGGGCGTACTTCCTACAGGCACTGTTTCAGATCATATTTTTCAATCATGGATGCGCTGTTATCGAGGAAGCGCTCGATCAACTGACAAAATCGAATTTCAACCTGTTTCGGCAAGCCGAAGTCAGCTCTCTATTCAGAAAAATAGAGATCTACACCAAGCATGGTTAAGTGAACAAGAGAACTTGCTTCCAGTCATCAGCAGCTCTAGTTGTTCCGTGGTGCTTACTGATCCAACAGGGGTTTTGATTGGTTTAACGCCTTGTACTAATTCAAATCAAAAAATCATTCCAGTCGCACATCGCGTTGGAATTAGTTTGGCTGAAGAGTTTGTTGGAACAACGGCTCCTGGGTTAGTTGCTCGTACTGGTGCTCAAGCATGCGTACTGGGCTCTGAACACTACTTTGATAGTGTCAAAGACATGTTCTGTGCAGCAGCGCCGATTCGAGGAATTGATGGCAATCTTGCCGGAATTCTTGATATTTCAAGCGAAATTGCACCGTTTGCATTTGAGCCATCTTCCGTTGTGGGGGCATATGCATCCTCAATAGAAAACCGACTTCTAATTTCTCAAGCCAGAAACTCTATCCTTGTGAAATTTCAGTTCTTACCTGGATTAATGGATTCCCCGATGGTTGGAATGCTAGGAATAGATTTTGATGGTTGCCTTGAATGGATAAATTCTGTAGCTAACAACCTTTTGAAGATCCCGTTTGCGTGCAGAACTGAGAAGCTACGAACTGAAGACGTCTTTGAATTAAGCTTGAATAGACTTCTTGCCCTCATCGATAAGGGGACATCAGTTCAGCGTTTGACGAATGGGTTCTCAGTCTACCTATGTGTGACGCTCTGTGAAAAATCAGCTGTTGTGACTAATAAAATTTCATCTGCAGTTTTTACGGATTCAAGTGACAGTCATAACTGTGCCCCAAGTCAGTTGAATACTTCATTGTCAAATCAAGAGTCGATAGAACTTGATGTTCCACACATTGAATCATTTCAAGATGCAGATTCGGAGCTGATTAAAAAGTATCTTGCGGAGTACAAGGGCAACATTTCAAAAGTAGCCAGGAAACTGAAGGTTTCAAGAGGGTTAATTTACAGGCGAATTACTGAGCTCGCAATCAATACAGCTTCGTTCAAACCATCACGGTAATTTATATCTAGGGTCTTCAATGCTGCATCAGGCATCACAAATTTGTGATGCCTTTTTATTTTCATCCTTTGAAATTCGAAGTGCATTTTTGTGATTTTTGTTCTGTAACAGAACAAAAATCACAGGGGAAATCCCGAGGTGTTTGTTAGTTGACAGGACAAATAGAGTCCATTCCGTTGCTTCTTCAGGTTATCGCTGGACAAGAGACAGAACCTTCAACCACAACGGGATTGAGAACATGAAAAACCTTATTGAGACAAATTCGCCATTACAGGACTCACTCTTAGAGAATTTGGAGCGCCGTTTGATCGCGGGTCGCTTTGATCGACGAAGCTTTATCCGTGCGGCTGCAGCTACCGGCATGGCAACGATGGGTTTGTCTGCGCTAGCTGATGAATTAGATGCCATGCGTGCCAATCAAAATGAGCGCACGAAAAATCTTAAAGCTTCCTATGACTATGTTGTTGTTGGAACAGGTTCAGCTGCTTGCGCTTTGGTAGGGCGATTGGCCCAAAGAAAAAACGCGTCTATTTTGATGATTGAAGCGGGCGACTGGGACACAGCACCATCTGTTATGGACCCTACTGTTTGGTTTACAAACCTTGGTTCAGAGCGTGATTGGGGTGACGTTGCACTTGCATCAGCGAGTACAAATAACCGTGCTATTCCTGAGCACATGGGCAAGGTTGTTGGCGGAGGCAGCAGTATCAATGCAACTATTTGGGCCCGTCCTTTTAAACAAGATTTGGAATTCTGGGCGCAGGCCAGTGGTGATAAATCGTGGGGTTATGAGTCTGGCCTGGAAATCTATCGTCGTATGGAAAACTGGCAAGGAGCTCCCAGTGAGCGTTATCGTGGAAAGAACGGGCCTGTCTGGTGCCAACCTGCTTTCAATCCACATCCTGCTGCTCCAGCAATGTTGGCTGCAGCCAAATCCCTTGGTTACCCAGTTTTTGAGGATCAGAACGGCAAACGTGAAGAGGGGGGAATTGGTTTTGCACTGATGAACCAAATCATTCGAGACGGTCGTCGCCAAAGCATGGCTCGATCGTATCTGTATCCAGTGCTCGCTAATCCAAACGTTACTGTGATGGTTAACACACACGTTGATCGTTTGGAGTTAAACGGAACTAAGGTGACAGGTGTCCGTATTACACGTGCTGGTGTACAAAGCGTGATTGGCGCAAATACAGAAGTTATCGTGAGCGCAGGTGGCATCAATACCCCTAAGCTTTTGATGTTGAGCGGTATTGGTGATGAAAAGCAACTGACTGAGCATGGCATCAAAACAGTTGTCCATTCCAAAGAGGTGGGTAAAAACTTCCAAGATCACTTGTTGCATGGCGGTTGTATTTGGGAGCCTAAAGAGCACGTTCCACATCGCAACAGTGCAGCTAATGCCGCTGGATTCTTGAAGAGTAGTTCGGGCCTTGCATCACCTGACGTGAATTTAGTGCAAATTGAATTGCCATACGCCAGTGACGTAGTAGCTAAACAATACGCGCCTCCCGGAACAAGTTGGGCACTTTGCGCAGGCCTCGTCGCACCTAAGAGCCGCGGAGAAATTCGCTTGCGCTCAGCTGATGCAAAAGACCGCCCCATCGTTGATGCACGATTCCTTAGCCATCTAGATGACGTGAAGGCCCTTGCATATGGCATTGAAGTGAGCCGTGAAATCGGTAACTCAGCTGCAATGAAGGACTACGTCAAACGCGAAGTTGCGCCAGGTAAGAAATTGACTGGCAAAGCGATGGAAGATTTTGTTCGCAACGGTGCAACAACATATTTCCATCAAGCTGGCACTTGTCGTATGGGCAAGGATAGCGAAGCTGTTGTCGATGCGAACTTGCGTGTAAATGGTGTTCAAGGTTTGCGCATCGCGGACAGTTCCATCATGCCGCGTATCGCTTCTGTTGCGACGATGGCTACGTGCGCTTTGATCGGAGAGCGTATGGCAGACATTCTGACCAAGAAATCTTGAGACGCTGATGCTGAGTTTTATTACTCAACTTTTTAAATCAAAACAAGGAAATATTCCCATGTCATTGCAATCACAAATTCTGATCGATAACAAGTGGATCGATGCTAGCAACGGTGCTAAATTCGAACGCCATCATCCTGTGACCAAGCAATTGATCACGCAATCAGCTGCTGCGGGCGTAGTCGATGCAGATGCTGCAGCACTCTCTGCACATGAAGCTTTCAAATCGTGGAAACGTTCAGCTCCTAGCGAGCGTCGCCGTTTGTTGTTGAAAGCAGCGGATATCCTCGAATCTAAAACACCTCAATTCATTGAAGTTATGGCTGCCGAGGTTGGCGCTTCTGCATTGTGGGCGGGGTTTAACGTGCATTTGGCTGCTAATGTGTTTCGCGAGGCAGCCTCTTTGGCTACCCAAATTCAGGGGGAGACCATCCCAACAGATAAGCCCGGCGCTTTATCGATGACTTTGCGTCAAGCTGTTGGGGTGATTTTCAGCATCGTTCCATGGAACGGGACTGTTGTTTTGGCGGCACGTGCGATTGCCTATCCTATTGTTTGCGGTAACACTGTGGTGTTCCGTGGTTCAGAAGTAAGCCCAAAGACACACGCCCTAGTTGCAGAGGCTATGGTTGAGGCGGGCTTCCCTCCTGGTGTATTGAATTACCTCAGCAATTCACCTGATACAGCGCCAGACGTGGTGGATGCTTTGATTGCACACAAAGCTGTTCGACGTATCAACTTCACGGGTTCAACACGCGTAGGCCGGATCATTGCTGAGAAGGCAGCAAAGCATGTGAAGCGTTGTTTGTTGGAGTTGGGAGGCAAATCGCCACTAATCGTTTTGGACGATGCCAACGTAGACGAAGCGGTCAAAGCTGCGGTCTTTGGCTCCTTCTTGTATCAAGGCCAAATCTGTATGTCCACAGAGCGGTTGGTCGTGGACGAGAAGGTTGCAGATGAATTTGTTGCTAAATTTTCTGCGCGCGCTAAGGAGTTGCTGATGGATGATCCGTCCAACAACCCAGGTTGCATCATTGGACCAATGATCAATCCAACTTCAGGACCACGTATTAACGACATGATCAACGATGCATTGAAAAAGGGGGCAAAGATTGTGTGTGGCGGAGTTGCTGACGGCGCTGTCATGCCTGCAACAATTTTGGATCATGTCGATTCATCAATGCAGATTTACGATGAAGAAACTTTCGGTCCTATCACAGTGGTCGTTCGCGTTAAATCAACTGAAGAAGCAATTGAGGTTGCAAATGACAGCGCATATGGCTTGTCTTCGGGTGTTTTTGGCCGAAATGTAAATCGTGCACTCAACGTGGCTATGGAGCTTGAATATGGCTCAGTTCATGTGAACGGCGCCACTGTTCAAAACGAAGCACAAGCTCCTTACGGTGGTACCAAAGGTAGTGGTTACGGTCGTTTCGATGGTCGAGCTGTGATTGATGAGTTTACTGAATTGAAGTGGCTCACGATTGAGCCAGAAGTTCAGCAATACCCATTCTGATGCCTGGTATTTGAATTAACAGACGGAGGAAGGCGCGACATGCGACTTCCTCTTTTACTTTCATTAGACAAATTTATGAGCCTCAAGTCGCCTACCCATTTGAATCTGGAGTTCTTTAAGAATCCCAAGCAATTAATCTCTGATGAGAGCGCGCTACTTTGTCATGTAGAACACGACGACTACGGTAACAAGTTGCGTGCAATTCCATTGAAGTTTAATGCAAACGGCCACATCATCCTAGATTTTAAGAATGTCGTAGCAATTGATGTTGACTAGCAGGGGGGATGCAATTCAACACCCTCGTGTTACCGAATTACACAACAACAGCCGTAGGCCCGTTCTATAGCAAAAGTCAACTGACTTTTATCGCCATTGTTTCGCATGTTCTTTACGGAACATTTTTAATCGTTCAGACGGTCAAACATCGCGATTATTTTCTACCAACGCAATCCCTTGATGATGAAACTGTGAATGCTGATGCTCCAACAAGCAGGATGGCAATTGTTAGCGGCGTTCTTTTACTTGTTTGTTTAGGCTCAGTCGTATTGCTAGCGAAGAAACTCGCGCCTACTCTTGAAGTTGTTGTATCAGATGTGGGCGCTCCAAAAACACTAGTGGGCATCATCATTGCCGCTGTGGTGTTATTGCCTGAGAGCATTGCCGCTTATCAAGCGGCCCGTGCTAATCGTTTGCAGACAAGTCTTAATCTTGCACTTGGTTCTGCACTCGCGAGTATTGGTCTGACTATTCCCGCAGTTGCTCTCGTCTCAATTGCTACAGGCTGGAGTCTCTCATTAGGCATTGACGAAAAGTCTTCAGTTTTACTGCTGCTATCACTGATGGTTTCTTCGTTATCTTTAGGAACTGGTCGAACAACGGTGATGCAGGGTACGGTTCACCTTGTCATATTCGCGGTGTATCTATTCACTGCTGTCGTACCTTGATTTTCGTTCTGAATATAAAAAGTCTTCGATCAATAAACGAACATTTAGGCTTTTCAGTTCTGCCAAACGCCATAGCCCAACTGCTGCAACCTGATTGCTAGATCGACTTCCATGTATTGGGCATCCCCATAGGGCATTGGGTTAAGTTTTTCATAGATCTCATGCATCAGTCGAATGCCGTACTTCATGGCGTACTTGTTGGAACTTTGAGTGCCTCGAATTGGTTAGAAAATTCCTGACGAAGTTTCTTTCTGACTTCTGCCGCAGCAAATCTTCGAGCTTCAACTTCATTAGAAGGTTTGATTGGTGTCACAGCAGCTGGTTTGCGTTGGTCGTTGACTGCAACCATCGTGAAGAAACAACTGTTTGCGTGCCGCGTTTCTTGAGTTTGAATGTTTTCGGCAACTACTTTGATGCCTACTTCCATGGATGTTTTACCTGTGTGATTGACGGCCGCTAAAAAGGTGACTAATTCGCCTACGTGGATGGGCTGGAGAAACATCACCTGGTCGACTGACAGAGTAACGACATACTTATCTGTATTCCTTGATCCCTTGCTTCTGACACTACGCCCATGGCGAGAAGGTCAGAAGTGCAGAAAACGGCATCAATTTTCTTAGAGTGAGCGCGTATTTCGTTCAAGGCATCTCGACCACGCCTTAAAGTACGCGTCGCTCCCACATTAACTATGAACGGGGATTTGAAACCAGCGTCAGTGATGGTTTGACAAAAAGCTGATGTTCGTCGCTCAGCGCGTTCATCATCTACAGTGACGATTGCAAAATTCTTGTGATCTTTTTCGATGAAAAATTTCGCAACCGCTGTGCCGATATCTGAGTGCGAGAAGCCAATCAACATATCGATTGGCGTAGGCGTCAAGTCCCATGTCTCAACAACTGGTATCCCAGAGGCAATCAACCTGTTGCGCCCTTTTCCAGGTCGCAGAACACCCGTCAGAAAGACGCCGTCAGGTCGTCGTCCAATAATAGATTCCAACAATAGATCTTCTCTTTCGATGGAATAGCTAGATTGGCCCAGCATGAGTTGATAACCAGAGTCAAACAAAGTGCCGTTCAATGATTCGATTGTCTCGTTGAACACAGAAATCACGGTGCTGGGAACAATTGCGGCGATGAGTTTGCTTTTTGATGAGGCAAGTCCACCTGCCATTTTGTTTGGCACATACCCTGTTTGCTCGATGACTTCTTGTATTTTTTTTAGAAGTTTTGGAGTTACGAGTGAGGGTGAATTTATCGCCCTTGAAATAGTAATCGTTGAAACGCCAGCAAGATCAGCAACCTCTCGCAGGGTAATTGCACCCGTCGTTTTCCTTGGTTTTTTGCTGTTTTCTTTTGTTGTCATTTAAGAAAAATAATCAGAAGCGATTGACCATTGCATTGTCTACCTAAATGAATAGGTAGGAGATCGCTAAACAGTAGACTTAATTTCACCTAAGGCTGAGAGGTTGTTAGAACTTGCCCAAGCTCAGAAGTTCCCGTTCCCCCTGAAATGTGAAACTCACGTTGGTTCTGAAGATTGGCAGAGCCATTCCACTGCCGTTGCTTTTGGAAAGCTGGTTGGCATGAACGTGAATGTTGTTGTAGGGCCGAGCATGGATTGCCAAAGATCTATGTCGGCAATTTACTTGATAGCTGGATCACTTAAATTTGGATTGAATTGAATGCGTCAAACCAACATAGATTTCATCAAGGCGTTAAATTTGCTGAGCAATTTTGGCCTAACTTTATAGTTGTTTTTTTTGGAATACTCTTTGGGCGATGGCGTTAAATGGAGCTTAAGAACCCACTGTATATTCCAAAGAAATTGATGCTAACCTGCATGAATGCTAGGTTTTGATATGGATTGTGATTCCTGTTGTCGTGGGTTCGAGCCCCATCAGCCACCCCAAAATTTAAAAGGGTTCCCAGTTGGGAACCCTTTTTTGTTGTTTGCAGAATTTGTAGCTTTACCAAGTGCCAACATTCGGCATATCAACCCAAGGTGCTTGTGGGGGCAGTGCATCACCTGCTTGTAACAGCTCAATGGAGATGCCATCCGGTGATCGAACAAATGCCATGCGTCCATCACGAGGTGGACGAAGGATGGTGACTCCATGATTTTGAAGTTTTTCGCACATGGCATAAATGTCGTCTACGGCATAAGCCAAATGCCCGAAGTTGCGTCCTCCCGTGTACACCTCGGAATCCCAGTTGTAAGTGAGTTCGACTTGTGCGTCTGTGTCTCCCGGAGCCGCCAAATAAACCAGTGTGAAGCGTCCTTGTGAATATTCACTGGTACGCAACACGGTCAAACCCAAAGCATCGCGATAAAAATGCAGTGAAGCGTCTAAGTCGGTGACACGCACCATGGTGTGCAGATATTTCATAGATGACTTGTTCAATGTGATCAGCCTCCATTTTGCTATGTTCTCATGGCGCTTTGATCCTTGCGCTACCATGTCAAATGGACTTGAGGGGGTATTGGATGAGGTTACACATCGCGATAGGCGTAGCTCTGATCGGATGGGGGATATCTGCCCACGCCAATGATTACAAAATTAAAGTAGACGTCACCCAACAAGGCTCGGTGTTTCACACGCAAGCGAGTTTCTATTTGCCCTTGAGTGTGTGTCAGTCATACCGATATTTGACGGATTACGATGCTGCGACAAGTATCCCTGGTGTGGTCAGTTCGGCGACAACTCGTCTAGATGCTTATAGGGTGCGTGTGGAGCGTCTCTTGCAAGAGCGTATCTTGCTTTTTCCCATCAAGATGCGCATAGTCCTTGAGTTCACAGAGCTCCCCAATCAAGGAACTGACTTTGTTCAAGTCAGCGGTGAGGCCAAGTCGTATAAAGGTGCGTGGCGCCTGGAGTCGGAGGGCGGTGGTACTGTTTTCAGGTACCGGGCGGAATCTGAACCGGATTCTTTCTTGCCTCAATCGGTCATTGAATACTTCATCAAGAATCGTTTAAATAGTAGCTTTGAATCAATGGCCAAAGCAGGTTTGCTGCGGAGCAATTCACCCTGCTAAGGCTTTTATTAGATGTTTTTGAGCCACTCTAGGCCACGGCTCGTGGCACCGGGTGCCTCCCCCAGAACAGGTCGGTATTCACAGCCTATCCAGCCTAGCCAATTGCATGCTGATGCAACTTCATCTAAGACCTCAAAAATATGGCTGTAGTTGAGTTCACCGAAGTTGGGTTCATTCCTTAGGGGTACACCTGCAATTTGGATGTGCCCAACGCGACCTGTGGGTAAATAGCGGCGAATTTTGGTTGCGATATCCCCCTCCATGATTTGGCAGTGGTAGAGGTCCATTTGAACTTTAATGTTTGGGGCATTCATGTTCTCAATGAGACGGTGTGCATCTGCTTGGTAGTTTAAAAAATAACCAGGCATATCGCGTGTATTGATGGGTTCAATCAGTATGTCAACGCCGACTTGATGCGCTTTTTGAGCTGCCCATTGAATATTGCGGCAATAAATGTCTTCGACCTCTTCGCGGTCTTGCCCGCAAGGTGGAATTCCAGCCATGACATGAATGCGTTGGCAGTCAAGAGTTTGTGCGTAACTCAAAGCCTGCACGATGCTTGACTGAAACTCTTTTTCTCGGCCCTTTAAACATGCCAGACCTCGCTCTCCAGCCTCCCAGTTTCCAGGTGAGGCATTGAATAAGACTTGTTTTAACGCATGCTTATCCAGCTGTTGTCGCAAGGTTTGCGCATCAAATGCGTAGGGAAAAAGAAACTCTACGGCAGCAAAACCATCTTCAGCAGCGGCAGAGAAGCGCTCCACAAAAGGGTGTTCGTTGTAGAGCAGGCTGAGATTGGCGGCAAAACGTGGCATGGTCAGAGTTTAATAAAGGCTTAGGTATGATGCAGGGTATAAAGGAGCTTTAAGCATGGCTGATATCAATCCAACCAACAACAACCTCGTCATTGGCGAGGGCGTCACTTTCAAAGGTTCTATTGCTGCGCCTGGTAAGGCTGTCATCAACGGCAATGTATCTGGTGAATTGACGGCAGATGATTTGTTGATTGGCACCAAAGGTCAAGTGACAGGTACTGTGCGTGCGCGTGAAATCGATGTGCACGGTGAATTGAACGAAGACATCGTATGCAAAGAGCATTTGCTGATTCACAGCACAGGTAAAGTATCTGGCACCTTGGAATACCACGAGTTGGAAATTCAACGTGGCGGTAAGTTCAAAGGCAATATGAATCAAAAATAATCGCTTCTGAGTTGTGACTCTGAATCGATTCGCCAGTCGGCATGATGCTTTTTGGTCTGGCATTCGAGATGCCCTAGGCGCACCTGTCTTAGTGCTATTTGCCGGCATGATCGGCTTTGGAGCCATGGGACATTCCCATGGCTTTGACGCTTGGATGACGGGCCTCACGAGTTTGTTGATGTTCGCGTTGCCAGGGCAGGTGGTGATGCTGGAGATGTTCATCTCAGGCTCATCGCTTCTGGCGATTGGGTTTGCTGTGACGCTGACCTCAACACGCTTTGTCACGATGGTTGTGACGCTTTTTCCACAGCTTCATCGACGTGACCGTAATCCACTGTTGTACGTATGGGTGCATATGTTGGCGATGACGGCATGGGCTGTGTCGATGCGCGAATTTCCCTCCATAGCGCCCAAGCACCGTCTGAGCTATTTCATCGGTTTGGCTTTGCCGTGCTGGCTCATTTCTCCATTAGGAACTGTCTTGGGTTACTTCGTCGCTGGTTGGGTGCCAGCAGCAGTGACCTTGGGTTTGGTGTTTATTAACCCGCTGTTTTTTTTGCTGACATTTACAGAAGTTAAGCCTTGGGTCAACCGCATCGCGATTGGCTTAGGTTGCATCTTTGGTCCTGCGTTTTATGTGTGGGATGCGGATAGCAGTTTGTTGTTGACAGGTTTGGTCGCGGGTACTTTGGCATATCTGATGGACCGTCGTTGGTTGCGATCTTCACCTGTAGAGGTCCAGCCATGAGCGTAGACATGCAAGGCTTGGGTGTTTGGTTTGCATTGAGTGCGGCATGCATCGGAACGTACATCTGTCGTGCTGCAGGCGTGAAACTCTCCGGCCATATTCACCAAGACAGCGAGGTGTTTCGTTGGCTTTCTGCAGTGACCTATGCCATGGTTGCCGCTTTGACGGTGCGCATGATTGTGATGCCACTAGGGTTGTTGGCCACAGTGCCTTTGGCTTTGCGAATCCTAATTTGCGCGTTGAGTGTGGCCGTAATGGTTTCGCATCCTCAGCGTCGTTTGGTTCCCGCTCTATTGACAGGTACTCTGTTGATGCTGTCATATGGTAGTTTTCGCGCAATACCTTAGTGTCTCTGGCTGAATGCGGCTCACCTCTACAATTTGGGTGCAACCCTAAGGCCTCATGAATATCCTGATTTCCAACGACGATGGCTATCAAGCCCCGGGCATCGTGGCCCTGTACGAAGCACTTAAAGACATAGGGCGTGTTGAGGTGGTCGCCCCAGAGCACAACAATAGCGCCAAATCGAATGCACTGACCTTGCATTCGCCTTTGTATGTGCATCAAGCCAGCAACGGTTTTCGCTACGTCAATGGCACGCCTGCCGATTGTGTGCACATCGCGCTCACGGGCTTGCTGGATTACAAGCCCGATCTCGTGGTGTCTGGTATCAACAATGGTGCCAATATGGGCGATGACACGATTTACTCTGGCACGGTGGGGGCCGCCATGGAAGGTTATTTGTTTGGCATTCCGGCTATTGCCTTTTCTCAAGTTGAGAGAGGTTGGGGGCATATTGATGCTGCGGCAGCCAAAGCGCGTGAGCTTGTGCAACAGATGTTGGCGCAGCCTCCAGATCTCCTAAGCTCGCCATGGTTGTTGAATGTGAATATTCCCAATCAGCCCCTGGATCAGATCAAACCTTTGCGTGTCACACGTTTGGGACGTCGCCACTCCGCAGAGCGTGTGATCACGCAAACCAGTCCACGTGGTGACACGATGTATTGGATTGGTAGTGCCGGTGCAGCCAAGGACGACAGCGATGGCACAGACTTTCATGCCACTTTTGAAGGGCACATGTCTATCACGCCCTTGCATGTCGATTTAACCGAACATGCCAGTTTGCCTGCGTGGGCGCAATGTATGCGTGGGGCAAGTTTATGAAGCAAAGGCCCAGTTTCCCTGCGCGCTTTGATACAGGGCAATCGCAACCCAAACCAAAAACGTTGCTCACAGCGACACGGGTGTTGACACCTCAATCTGCTGCTCGAGCGAACCCCATAAGTGTCACGAGCCCGACCGGCATGGGACTTGATTCGTCTGCTGTACGTGTGCGGATGGTTCAAAAATTGGCAGAGCAGGGGATTGATGATGCCATTGTGTTGGATGCCATGGGGCGGGTTGAACGGCATCGTTTTGTTGACAGTGCCTTGGTCAACCAAGCCTACGAGGACACCAGTTTGCCGATTGGTTTAGGGCAAACCATTTCCAAGCCCAATGTGGTGGCTCGGATGATTGCCTTGTTGCGTGAAGCGCCAGGTCTTCAAGGGGCATTGATGATGGGGCGCGTGTTAGAGATTGGTACTGGCTGTGGCTATCAGGCCGCGGTGTTGGCTTGTCTGGCACGTGAGGTTTACAGCGTTGAGCGTTTGCGTGGGTTGCATGACAAAGCACGTGATAACTTGCGCCCCATGCGTTTATCTAACGTTCATTTGATTTTTGGTGATGGCATGTTGGGCTATCCACAAGGTGGGCCATACAGTGCCATCATTTCCGCAGCCGGCGGCGAGAATGTGCCTCAAGCATGGCTTGAGCAACTCGCGGTGGGCGGGCGCTTGGTGGCGCCGACGCACACAAATACGGGCCAGCAAGCTTTAGTTGTGATTGACAGAACACCTCAAGGTTTCAAGCAAACCCTGCTCGAAGCGGTGAACTTTGTACCTCTAAAATCTGGCGTTGCTTGAATACAGGGAATTCTGAATGTTTCGTTTTTCAATGTTGTGGCTGGGTGGCTTATTGACAGCTTTTGTACTGTCGGGATGTGCCAGCAAAGGTCGCTTAGCGCCTTTTGATGATCACTCGATGGGCTCGACACGTGTCCCGACTCGCGTGTTGCCTGGTGCTGAAAATGCCGGGAAACCTGGTTACTACACCGTCAAGTCTGGCGACACGCTCATTCGTATTGGTATGGATCACGGCCAGAGTGGCCGAGACATTGCGCGCTGGAATAAATTAGAAAATCCGAACTTGATTGAAGCAGGTCAAGTCCTTCGTGTGGTGCCTCCTGCAGCTGAGACGCCAGTGTTGAAGGCGACGACCGCGTCACCCCCTGTCAGCACCGCATCTGCACCGGCTGCCCCAGTCGCAGCCACTTCATCGGCTGAAGATGCTGTGAACTTTCAGTGGCCCGCACGTGGCAACTTGATTTCTGGTTTTGACGAGTCTAAAAACAAAGGTTTGGATATTGGCGGTAAAGCGGGTGACCCTGTACTCGCCGCTGCGGATGGCCGAGTGGTATATGCGGGCGCGGGTTTGCGTGGCTACGGCAACCTCATCATCTTGAAGCACAACAACACTTACTTGACCGCCTACGCACACAACCAAACCTTGTTGGTCAAAGAGGACCAAGTTATCAAACGTGGTCAAAAAATTGCCGAAATGGGCAACAGCGACGCCGACCAAGTGAAGTTGCATTTTGAAATTCGCCGTCAAGGCAAGCCGGTCGATCCTGCTAAGTACCTATCGGCGAACTGATGGCTGAAACGACCAAAGAAGTGGCGACAGAAAAACCATGGCCTGACAACGCGCTCACCATCGAATCGATGGACATGGAAGCGCAAGGCGTGGGGCACCGTGCCGATGGCAAGGTGGTGTTTGTCGACGGGGCCTTGCCCTTTGAGGTGGTGCGCGC